>ERZ650307.975-NODE-975-length-16307-cov-9.042702_pt1 | contig 16307 bp, 14 predicted proteins | sample MGYA00376243_ERZ650307 | MGnify/ENA primary metagenome ERZ650307 (study PRJEB26733, sample SAMN07839242) | wastewater metagenome | biome: urban; feature: artificial channel; material: waste water | place: USA: North Carolina | collected 2016-03-31 ... | reverse complement strand
TTGAAAATTTCAGACGCCAAAACATCAGCAAACCATTTATTGAAAACCACATCGGCAGAAAGATTGTTATCATTTTTAAGACTTGGCAACGCAAAAATCACTTCCCAAATTGGATTGGTCGTCAATTCTAAAGTATTGGATACATTTGTCGCTGTTTTAGATTGATTATTTTTCAAATTCTCTAAAACAAAAGTCTTTGTTTGTCCTTCTTTCACAAAAACCGGAACTGCATCTGTTACCAACATTCTATTTGGCAAAACTGCGATTGCTTTTTGTTCACCATCAGAAAATTTTCCTTGTCCACTGAGCGAAGTCGAAGTGGCTACGTTTTTAATGATAATAGAAGAAACTCCATTCGGAACTTTTACATTCCATTGAACGGTTGTGCTTCCATTAGCATTGAGTGTAAATGATTGTTCTACGTTGTAACCAGCAGCTGCATTTAACTGGTTAATTCCAAATTTTTCAGTAATATCTTCATTGGTGAAAGCGTCTAATATTTGCAATTTCGCAAAACCGTTGAGTTGTTGAGTCGTTAAATTGCTCAATTTAGATTTGAAAACCAATTCATCACCTTCTCTCAAAAATCTAGGATAATTCGGTGTTACCGAAAATTCTTTTTGTGTAACCACCGTTTTTTCTAAAGTGGCAACTTGTGCATCTTTGGTATGAGCTAGAAACATCAATTTCCATTGAGTAAGAGCTTCTGGAGAAGTAAATTCAAACGATACATTTCCGTCTTTGTCCGTCATTAAATTTGGATAGAAAAATGCAGTTTCGTTCAGATTTTGACGAACGGGGATTTTGTCTAGATCTTGTTTTTCAGAGGCATCTTTTGCTGTTCCCCTTATTCTCATATTCGTACTAGAAGCATCGCCCTGCACAATATTTACCCCTGATGCTTTTCCTTGCAAGGTTTCCATAGCCATTGCAGTTGGCGCTGACATTACCTTAAAACTATCAGTTTCATATCTACTTTTTCTTGAACCATATATAATCCCACCATCAAACCAATTAAAATCAGGGATTTCTACACCTGTGTATCCGTAATATTTCAATCTTTTATTGTAATTGAACTGTTTCAAACCATCATTCACAAAATATTGAGAAACATAAAAAGGTCTGTTGTAAATCTTCTGCCAAGAATAAGAATTTGTCGCAAATTGGTCTAAAGATTTGTCGTACATATTGGCTAAAACTTCGGCAGTTACTTTTTCTTTTTCATCACCAGAAACTTTTACCGTCCATTTTTCTTTAGAATTCGGTTGAAGTTTATCTCTAAACGTCACCAATTCTATTTTCAAAGGTTTTTTGTCTGATAAAATCGTTACATTTTTGGAAATTGTTTGTACATCATTATACGCCACCAACTGAAACTGAACATTCAACTGATTGATGCTTTCATCTTTTGGAAGCGCTGTTTCATACACCAAAACGCCATTTTTAATGGTTTTTTGTTCAAAAAGCGTTTCACCGTTTCCGTTTTGAACATAAATATTCACCAAAGCATTCGGAATGGCAGAATAAACGTAGAATTTCGCTTTTTCGGTTCTTTTCAATTCTGTTTTTTCCTGAAGAACTTTTAAGAAAGGCTTTTGGTTTTCTGAAAGTTGGGCTTTATCAAAAACTTCAAAGATTTTCTCGGTTTTGATGGTGTCTTTTCCTTCGATGTTGAAGAGCTCAAGTTTGTATTTTCCTGCGGAAAGTTTACCAATTTCTAACGTTTGACTTTGTTCGATTTTGTTTGAAATAGTTTGAATTGGTTTGAATTCCTTCTCCTCTTTATCAAAATAATCATTCGGGAATTTTTGTACAAAAGTTTCTTTGCTCAAAACAGGAAGGTCTTGAATTTGACTTTCGAAGTTATTTCTAAAAATTCTTTCCTCTGGTTGTAAGGAAGATAATTTTGCGGTGTACGATTTTTTCAGATTTTGTCCGTCATAATTTTTGGTTGCCACCGTTAATTTCAGATTTTCATCAGAAAAATAATTTTCCTTGGCATCAGCAACTTCGATATAATGCGAAACCGAAGCTACTTTTACATTCGTTTCGGCAGATTGTGTTTCTCCGTTAATATCTGTAACCGAAGCATTAACCTCATAATTATCGACTTGAATTCCTTCTAAAGTTTCGTCTTTTTTAAGGTCTAGTTTTATGGTAAACTCCCCTTTTTCATTGGTTTTGGCTTCGCCCAAAATAGAATTTTCATTATCATTTCCACGAGGATACCACCAGAAATATCTCCATCTGATGTTTTGTTTTTTAATTTCGTAATTTACCGTAGAATTGCTGAGTGGAACTCCAGAAAACATCATTGCTTTTCCTTTCAATTCTATGGTTTGTCCGTATTTGTATTCTTCCTTCAAAGGTTCAAATTCTACTTCAAATTTCGGACGTTTGTATTCTTCTACTTGGAAATCTTTGTAAGAATCTATATCAAATTCATCAATTCTTAAAGAAAACTGACCATTTAATTTACCTTGAGGCAATGTGAAACTTCCGTTGAAAGAACCAAATTCGTTAGTTGTTTTTTCCTGTTTAGAAATTTCTTCGCCATTCACATCAAAAAGTTTAATTTCAATAGTTTCATTAGGCAAAACTTTTTCTTTTTGCTCTACTAAATTGGTTGTAATTACTTTGTAATAAACCGTTTGTCCTGGTCTATAGATTGCTCTATCTAAGAAAATCTGAGCTTGTTTCTTAAAATCATTTTTTTGCTCGTTATAATACTGATTTCCATAGATTTGCAAAATATTAAAATCATTGGTTTTGGGTTGACGAACCAAAAACGAACGGTAATATTCTCTTTGCAAATTTTCTGGGATTTTGAAAACCGCTGCTTCATTATTGCTAAGAATTACTTTTGGTGAAAGTTTATTGTTTACAAATTCATAGAATTCTAAATTTTCTTTTGGCAGAATTTTACCATTATCACGATTCACTAATTTCAACTCATCTTTTACAGAAGAAAGGTCATTTTTCTTTTGATAAATAATTCTAGATTGACTGGCAATAAAGTAAAAATTACCTTGCACTTTTCCTTCTACCAAATATTCTCCCACATAAATTCCAGAAGGAAGTGCTTTCAATTCTACTGATGTTTTGTGCGTTTTATAATCTTTAATCGTTGGCAAATTGTAACTTTCTTTTCTTACCAAAGATTTTTTAAGATTCGCGAAATTTTCTTTTTGCCAAGAGTTGGTAATATATTTCATAAACCCTTGATAATCATCTTTCACTTCATAAATATTCAAAGAAAATTCAGAAGTATTTTTATAGTTTGCCGCCAAATGAATAGGCTTATTAGAAACGGTATTCTGCTCGAAATTTACGGTAAGAATTGGCTGTAAAATTGCGTTTTCTTGATTTTTAATATTTTCTAAAAAAGCAGATTTCGGATACGCTCTTTTTACTTTATCAATCCAAGAAAGAGCTTCTTCAAACTTTTGGTTGTTTTGTAAATCTCCGATGATTTCTTGTGCAATTACCACCTTATAATCGCCTTCGGTAGAAGAATTATACAATGCTAAAAGTTGCTCTTGTTTGTTTTTACATTGTTTTGATGTGCAATCTGTATTTAGTTTTTGGTGTTCGAAGTACAGTTTAGAATTCCCTGTATTTTTAGCGATGACTGATTGATAAATATCGGAAACTTTAGATTGATTTTCTTTGAGTTCGTTTTTAGTAAAAAAGTTAGAATTTTTAAGAAAATCAATGTTTTTCAACGCATTATAATCATAAAAACTTGGGAAATAGTCTATATTTTCGGTTTGATTAAATATCTCAGCGTATTTTGCAGTTTTGATGTTTTGAAGAGCTGCATTTTGTTTTTCTAGTTTGGCAAAATGTTGGGTAAAGAAATTCTTAAAATCCAATTTACTCCAGGTTTCAATTTGTGCAAAATCTTGGTTATTGATATTCGTTCTTTGGTTGATTTCCCAATCATTTTGCTCATAATAATCTTTAAAAAAATCTCCTAACAAAACATTGAAAACCAATTTGTTTTCGCCATTTAATTTTTGGTCAAAAGATTCTAATTTTTTGAAAAACTGAGAAGCTGCATCGTTTTTGGTATCATCTTGCGTTTGATTCACAATACTAAATTCTGCTTTCAGAGATTTAATTAACTGAATCGTATTATCTTCTTTAATCGCTCGATTTTGAATATCTAAGATTAAAGGCAAATTGCTTTTATAAGTACCTTTAGAATAATTATCTGCAATTTTTTTCCACTGTGTATCGTAATAATTTTGTGCTTTCATTGATGAAAAAAAACAAATTAAGGTAAAAAGGAATAAGATTTTGGTTAAGTTTTTCATAAACTTTATTTTTGAAAAATGAATTGTATAAATGTACTAAAAAATCTGGTTCTAAAGTCGCAGTTTTATGTTTCTTTCTGCGCCACTTTATTGGGAATTTTCGTTCTTAAAGAGCAAGAATCTTACCAATACTCTTTGACTGTTGTACTTTTTCTTACTTTTTGGAACGGATATATCTTCACGGTGTTTCATAAAAAGAAAGATGCTATTTTTATCAATTTGGTTGGATTTGCGTTGATTACTTTTTTAATTTTCACCTTTATTAATTTAGAATTTTTCATTAAATGGCTCATTATCTTATTATTAGGAAGCTTATATAATGCAGATTTTTTCAAACTCAATTTCAGAGAATTTTCTTTAATTAAAACTTTTTATGTAGGATTTGTTTGGGCGATGAGTTTGGTTTGGTTGCCTTTGAATAATGAAAACCTCTGTATTGATTTTTCATCATTATTTTCATCGGACTTTATCCGATGCTTTATTAACTCGTCACTTCGTGACTTCCCAATTCATTGGTTTTTTATTATATTTTTCTTTGTTTCTGGAATTACCTTTCCGTTTGAAATTCGAGATTTAGAAAGAGACCAATTCCCTACTTTACCTAAAGTTCTTGGAGTTAAAAACACTAAATATTTGAGTTATATCTTTCTATTTTTAAGTTCTGTTTTGGCAGCATATTTTCTGAAATTTGACTTTGCCATTTCCTTTTTCTTAACCTCAATCTTTGCCTTTACTTTAATCTATTTTTCAGACAAAAAAAGAGAAGATGTTTATTATTCTTTTTTGATGGAAAGTTTGAGTTTGTTGCCGTTATTTTTTTACGAATTGACAAAAATATTTTAGTAAAAAACAATATCTTTACTCAAAATTTGAAAGGATGGAAAATTTGGAAACTTTAAGAGCATCTTTGGTTCAAAAAATATTTAGTACAGATAATTTGAATCTTTTAGAAGCAATCAATCAAATTTTTTCTTCTACTGAAGTTGAAGAAAAAGAATATAAATTATCTGAAAATCAAAAAAAACTTCTAATGTTGGCAGAAGATGATATAAAATATGGCAGATTGGTTTCTGATGAAGAATTAAGAAAAATGGATGAAGAATGGATGAAATAAAAGTAATCTGGACTAAAATAGCTATTCAACAGAGAGATGAAATTTTTGATTATTGGAATAATAGAAACAAAACAGATTCTTATTCAAAAAAACTAAATCTAAAAATTTATTCAAAAATAGATCTTTTAAAAACATTTTCTTTAACTGGTGTTAAAATAGAGGATGAAGAAGCTAGAATTTTACACTTCGAAAACTATAGTTTAGTTTACAAAATCATTAAAAATATCATTTACATTTTAGCATTTTGGGACAATAGACAAAACCCTTCAAAACTTCTAAAAATACTGAAGTTAAAGTAAAAATATGTTCACAAAAACTTTAAAAATCATCAATTTTAAAAACCATTCCGAAAAATCTTTCGATTTTTCCGCAGATATCAATTGCTTTGTAGGAAATAATGGCGCCGGAAAAACCAATATTCTCGATGCACTTCATTATATTTCGATGGGGAAAAGTTTTTTGGGAATTTCGGATTTTCAAAATATTAAAGAAAATGAAGATTTCTTCAACATAGAAGCTGAGATTGAAAGCGAAGAAAAAAGCGATATCATTAAAATTCTACTTCAAAAAGAAGCTAAAAAAATCATCAAAAAAAACGAAAAAACCTACGAAAGAATGGCAGACCATATTGGTTTTTTGCCAAGTGTGATGATTTCTCCGTATGATGCAAATCTGATTTCTGATGGTGGCGAAAGTAGAAGAAAATTTCTAGATGCTATGATTTCTCAGACAGATTCAGAGTATCTTTTTAACCTTATTCAATACCAAAAAACACTTCAACAAAGAAATGCTTTGTTGAAATATTTCCAGAAAAACAGAACTTTTGATATAGATTCTTTGGAAATTTATAATGAGCCTATTACCAAATTCGGGACTCAAATTTTCAAGAAACGACAACTTTTTGTAGAAGCAATTTTGCCAACAATTCAGCATTTTTATACCATTATTTCTAAAGGAAACGAAAAAGTAACCGTAATCTATGAAAGTGATTTGAATGAAGATAATTTTGAGAATTTATTGACCAAAAATCTGGAAAAAGACCGTCAGTTGACCTACACCTCAAAAGGAATTCACAAAGACGATTTGCGTTTCGAAATGAATGGAAATTTGATTAAAAAATTCGGAAGTCAAGGTCAACAAAAATCGTTTCTTATTGCCTTAAAACTTGCTCAAATCAAAAGAATAAAAGAAATTACCAACAAAAACCCGATTCTTTTGCTCGATGATATTTTTGATAAATTAGATGACAATAGAGTTTCACAATTGATAGAATTGGTAAATGAACAGAATTTTGGGCAGATTTTTATTACAGACACGCATAAAGAACGTACAGAATCTGTGGTGAAAAGGATAAATGAGGAGTCGAAAATTTTTGAAATCTGATGCGGGATACGAGATACGAGATGTGAGATGCGGGTTTAAGATTAATAAATAAAATTAATATAAAAAACTAAATAATCATGAGTTACAGAAATTTAGACATTTATAAAATAAGTTTCGACTTATTTATCAAAACACACAAGACTTCATTTTTACTTCCAAAACATGAACTATATGAATTAGGAAGCCAACTAAGACGTTCGGCGGATTCTGTAATAACTAATATTGTAGAAGGTTATGGAAGAAGTTCTTATAAAAAAGAATATGAAAGATTTTTGGTTTTCACACATTCAAGTTGTGACGAAACTATTAATCATTTAGAGAAAATTATTTTACTTTATCCCGAAATTAATTCAGAATTTAAAATATTAAGAAATGAATATGATTTACTAGGCGGAAAAATAAACAATTATTTAAAATGGGTAAAACTCAATTGGAATAAAGGAAAAGAAGAAAATTAAATTAAAAACTATTAATTAACCTAGAATCACGTAACTCGTATCTCGCATCCCGTAACTCGTAACTCGTAACTCATATGAAAAAGAAAAGAGAATATCAAAGTTCAGAATTGGTGAAAAGTTTTGCCAAAATTTATGGTTTTGAAGATAAGCTTTTGGCGCTACAGGTAAAGGATTTCTTAGAAGACTATCTAGATTATACACTCTTTAAAGAAATAGAAAGTGTGAACCTCAAGGAAAATATTTTAGAAATTAAAATAAAATCTGCTCTTCTTAGAAATGATTTTAGAATGAAAAAAACATTTTTTTTGAAAAAATTTCAAGAAGAATTTGGGGTAGAAAAATTTAATGACTTGTATGTTTTGTAGTTTCTTCTACCAACTGATTAGAACGCTCATCTAAACTAGAACGAATAGGTAAGAAAAAAATCAAAGGGTTTTTAAGAAAATATTTTAAAATATGAATATTGAGTTGTTTTACCTCGCCAAATTCTACTTTTCTAGACCTAAATGCCAAGAACATAGACAATCCAAAACTCACAATAAAATTGCAAAAACCAATTAAAAATACCGTAATAAAAGACAATATAAAAGTATAAGAATCTACCGAAAACTCTTTACCATAAAGCCCTAAAGCTAAATTACCTGCCGCAAAAGTGATGTGCCTAATATCTATATCTAAATTAAAAAAATGCGCTACGGTAGCAGTAGAGCCTAGGAAAATCCCCAACCAAAAATTAGACATAATCCCAGCCCAATTTTTAGAATAATATTTGGATAAACCTTCAGCAAAGTTTTTCCCAAAAACATTTTTGATGTATGGATTTTTCTCTATCCTTTCAGGAATTTTATAAAAAACCGAACGATTGCCTACATTACCAGCAATAACCCCAGAAACAAATAAATAAAATCCAGCTAAAGAAGCGTGTAAAAGGGCTTTGGAATGAATAGGATCTAAATCTGATATCAATTTAGACGCTTTATCTCCAGCTGCAAAATTCTGCCCAAAAAGTACTTCTAATCCGTATATAATTCCTAATGCTACAGGAAAACTCCACAAAACATTTCCTACAAATGCTATAAACTGACTTCGGAATAATTTAGACACCAAATGCGCGAATTCTAAATAGTTCTTCTTATCATTTTTCTCAGAAATTACGTGCGCCATAGTAGCTGCCGTCATAGCTGGTTGTTTGGTAGCTAAGGTGAAATTCATTAAATAAATCATAATAAATCCCATAGCATAATTAAAAGAGTATAAAAAAGCATGGTAAAAATCACTGCCAGGGAAATAAGCATATAACATTTTCAGAACACACAAAGCACCTACAATAATACCACCACCACTCGCTTTTTTAAGCATTACCCAATATTCTTTTTTGGTAGTTGTAATGTAATTAGTACCTGTTTCGGCTGTGTGAGAAGTGATGAGATGAGACAACAATGTGGTACTGTCATAGATTAAATCTCTTAGATTATTTCTATGTGATTTATAATCTAAAATATTAGTAACCAATTTAATAGACTTTTTAATTACATCTATTTCCTTATCAATTACCAGCAATTCTAATATTTCTGAAATTCTCTGCAATTGCTGTCTAATCTTGAGCAATGCCAAGTTTATTTTACTAGAAATACCATAAATAGAAGAATTTTTAAAAGCTTTGTTCACAAAAGTGAAACCTTGCTGTAGATAAATTTTAATTTGTTTGTAATGTGCGTCTTTAGAATTAAGCGTCAAAGAATTATCTTTTTGAAAATCTTGAAATAGAATTTCTAACTCTTTTTGAAGAGCCAAAAACGGATTGTCAAAATCTTTGTACTCTGGTGCCATCTTTAGCACATCTACTTCTAGTGCATTACCTACCACTCTCCACGCCAGAATATTCATTGAAAAAATGAGTTCTTTCTTTACTTTTGGTAAAATGATGAGTTTATCAATTTCTAAAATTCTAAAAAGTTCTTGAGAAAGGTTTTTAGGTACATTTTTTATATATTTAAAATCAGCTTTGTCACGAAAAAAAACTTCTGAAATCACAGAAGAAATAGTATTTTCTTCTTCTACAGGAGGCAAAAATTTTGCTAGAGTCCTCTTTCTAAGCTCAGGTACAAAAGCGCTTTCTGATAAAATATTGGCTTCGGTTAATGATAAATTAAATGTTCTATTTTTAAAAACATTTTTGATATAATAAATTAAATTTTCTTTAATTTCTGGATTAGATTTTAGAAAATCTATAAAATCTTTTACATCTTCTTTTTGAAGCGCTTGAAAAATATGAGTAAGTGGAAGAAGGTCAAGAGTTTCGTTCTTAAGAGAAAAATATCTCTCAAGTAATATATCTGTACTATCTTGTTCGAAAAAATTTTTAAAACTCACTTAATCGTTAATCTTCTAAAGTCATATAATTCATCTGTTTCAATACTCTTGCATGCTTTCTTTGCATTGCTCTTGTAGGATTTTTCGGATCATATTTTTTTGGACTTGGCAAGACTACTGCAATCCAAGCTGCTTCAGACTTGGTTAAGTCTTTAGAACTTTTTCCAAAGTAGTATTTAGAAGCCGCTTCTATCCCGAAAACACCCTGTCCCATTTCAATAGAATTCAAATAACGCTCTAGAATAATTTTTTTATTCCAAACTTTTTCTATGGTAAAAGTAAAAACCGCTTCTAAACCTTTTCTGAAATAACCTCCGCCATTCCAAAGAAAAAGATTCTTAGCAGTTTGCTGAGAAATGGTACTTCCGCCTCTTATTTTCTTCTTTTTTTGATTGTCTTCGTACGCTTTTTGGATGGCAGTAAAATCAAAACCATTGTGCTTGTAAAAGTTCTGGTCTTCGCTGGCAATTACTGCCCTTTTTATATTATCACCCATTTCATCATAACTGATGTAGTCTCTATCCAATTTTTGGTATTTTACCAATCCTTCTACCTGAATAATGGTAATTAAAGGATTAAAAAACCTGCCCCAAACCAAAGAAAGCACATTGATAATGACTAAAATATAAAATACACGTTTGATGAATTTCCACATAGATTTTATAAATAATAATTGATAATAATTTATTGATGATAAATTTCTACTACAAAAATAGAATTATTTTAATCTTTTCATATACTTTAAGCCATCTTTTGGGAAAATTTCTGGATGAAAAATTGTAATATAATCCTTCAACACCCAATCTGCTCGCACTACTCCACTTTCAAAATAATCATTGGCATTGCCTTTTTCACTACCTCCAATGGTATAGATTTCGCCAGATTGATAGACTTTCATTTTGTCATAATTAGGATTAATAGTGAGTAATTCTTTCTTATTCTTATGATTGCCAACATTTACCCAAAATTGTGCATTTTCTGCTTTAGCAAAGACTTCCTCGAAACTTTTGGGAGTAGATTTTGATGCTGTATTATCTCCGAAAATATATTCTGCACCAGCATCTTGTATAAAATGAGCAATTTGTGTTTTTCCACCTGCTACAAACCACTGACTGCCATACATTTCATTGGTTAAAACTTTTGGTTTTAAGACAGTTTTTTGCGCCAAATTTTTATAATTATTGTAATTACTATCTATTTCATTAAAAATTAGAGCAGCAGATTTATCCATTCCTAGCAATTTACCGAAAACCTTAATATAAGCAACTTTTTCTAATGGTTTTTCTTCTAAATATTCATCTAAAAAAATGATTTCGATACCATTTTTTTTCAAAACATCATACGTGTTTTCAAAACTGGCAACATAATTGGTAAAAATAGCATCTGGATGGTACGCTAAAATTTTTTCAACATCATATTTCTGTTCGTTTCCTATATTTTGAATTTTATTTTCGTTGATGAGTTGATGGATTTTATCAGAAAAAATATATTCTGGACTAGCAACCCCAATGATTTTTTCCTCTGCTCCCAATTCTGTAATATAGCCTACCAAACTGGCGTTTAGTAACATTATTTTCTTATATGGTAATTTAGAATGAGGAATTTTATAGGTAAATTTTCCAGATTTTAAAGTTAAAAAATCTCCATTTTCTTGAAAACGAACGTTTTTCGAGATAAAAATCTCATCAGTTTTTAGCTGGTAATTTTCTTTTTTGCAAGAAAAAACAAAAAAGAAACAAAGAATAATAAAAAAAATCTTTTTCATACGGTAAAGAACGCAAAAAAATCTTATATTTGCAAACCGAAAAACGGCCTCGTGGCGCAACTGAATAGCGCATCTGATTACGGCTCAGAAGGTTACAGGTTTGAATCCTGTCGAGGTCACAAATAAAAAAATCCCGAGAAAATTTTCTCGGGATTTTTTTATTTAAGTTTTTGTTTATTATAAGGAAAACTTCTAACTACAATTCTTAAAAAATCATTTGTAAGTTTTTCATTTGAACTAAAAGTTCCTGTAAAAATATGATTCAAGTTCCAAAAAACCTTAGAAGAATTTTTATCATAAATAGAAATATCACCAGAATTTACTTTTGAATCAAAAACAAAGCCAGTTGCTAATGAAGAAAAAAAGGCCTCAGAATTGGTAAGTGGTTTTGCCATCGTTACTTTAGAAACTATCACGGCATCTACATTTAGGATATTTGCAATTTCCTTGTAAGATTTTCCAATTACAGATTCTATACCGTTTTCCTTTAAAATCCTATTTGTTTCTTCTACATCTTGTATATTAATTTCTACAAGATTTAATTTTTTTCTCTTTTCTAGCCAATTAAAAATATTCTTTTGAAAACTTTTACTTTCTATTTTTTCTTGTTCTCTTATCTTATTTACATCTGTTACATTTTTAATTTCCAAAATTGCATTTGTTGGTAAAATCGCAACTATTTTATGACTTTCTGCAATCTTTTTATAATCATCGCTTTTACTTATCGGGCTCACACAAGAGTTTATAATTAAATAACAAATAAAGAATATTACAACTTTTTTCATTTTAATAAAAAATATCTTTTCAAATTTAAAAAAAATATATCTTTGTTAAAAATAAAAATCAATTTCAATGAAAAAAACACTAATTACTTTATTACTAATCAGTTTTTCTAATTTCTTTAATGCTCAAAATTTTAATGTTTCTGATTATCCTAAAGGAGTTTATTTAACTTTCGAAGAATTTAGAAGTAAAACACCTTCTACTCAAAAAAATCTATCTGCACCATACACAGAAGATCAAATTGCGTTTAGATTTAATGATATGGATAATAAAGGAAAAAAATTTAAAAAGGCATTTGCAATATCTGATGGAAAAGATTTATACATCCACATATATGAATTATCAAAAGCTTTTAGCGCCGAAGACAAAGGACAATCTTGGGATGGAGGTATTTATTATTTAAAAGCCGAAAATAAAGGTGGATATTTATATGTAAAAGATTACTTTACAAGCAATAGTGCAGCAATGTGGGGAGGTCTAATAGCTAGTGCAGCCGCAAGAAGAACTAAAGGTGTAATTTATGAAGAAAATAAAGAAAGTTTTAATTTGTTCAAAAACCTTGATGAGTTTAAGACTTTTATGCAAGTAAATTATCCAAATATTGTACTTAATTTGGAAAAAAAAGATTCTAACGGTGATAAAATTGAAGAATCTACTATTATTGAACAAAACTTAATCAAAATAAAGCAATAAAAAATCCCGAGAAAATTCTCGGGATTTTATGTTTTTAATGACCGTGTTGTTTCGGTGGTTTTGGATAATTTGCTTTATCTGCTTCTTCTAATTTTGAAGCTGAAACCATAGCCGCCATCATATCATTTAGCATATTGCTAGCTGCAGTTGGCGAGTTAGGCAAGAGAACCAAGTTACTTCTATTGTTAGCACCTATAGAATGTAGCGTATCATAATGCTGCGTAACTACAATAAGCGAAGATGCTTCTTGTGAACCAATATTTACATTGTTCAGCATTCTTACAGATTCTTCTAGACCTTTCGCAATTTCTCTACGCTGATCTGCAATACCTTGACCTTGTAATTTTTTAGATTCTGCTTCAGCTTTTGCTACGGCTACAATTCTAATTCTTTGTGCTTCAGATTCGTATTCTGCGGCAGTTTTCTCACGTTCCGCAGCATTAATACGATTCATAGCATGTTTTACTTGTTCATCTGGATCTATATCTGTAACCAAAGCTTTAATAATATCATAACCATAACTTTGCATTGCTTCTTGTAATTCTGCTTTTACTGCAATAGCGATATCATCTTTTTTCAAGAAGACATCATCTAATTTAAGTTTTGGAACTTCTGCTCTTACCACATCAAAAACATAAGAAGTAATCTGATCGTGTGGACTTTCTAAACGATAAAATGCATCTGCAACCTGACTTCTAATTACCTGATACTGAACAGAAATTTTCATTTTAACAAAAACATTATCCAATGTTTTGGTATCTATCATCACGTCTAACTGCTGAATTCTAAGATTCATACGTTTAGAAATTTGGTCTAAAAATGGTATTTTCAATTGTAATCCGGCGTGTCTTACCGAATGAAATTTCCCTAATCTTTCCACAATTGCTGCTGTTTCTTGCTTCACCGTAAAAAAAGAAGCAAATAATGTTACTAGTCCTAAAAAGACTATAATTCCTAAATATCCCATAGTTTTTATATTTTATTAGTTAGTAGCTGAATTTCTATAAAGTTACAAAAAAAATATTGAAACAGTAAACTATAAAAATCCAAATGATTAAACATATCTTACATCGTCATCCCAATATCAATTCCTTTGATTTTTCGGTATAAATCTGTGGCAAAATTATCCGTCATTCCGCTTACAAAATCTAGTACGCCTAGAACCCTCTCATAAATCGAAGCATTTTCATAAATAAATTGTGCTGGTAAAAGTTGAAGTGCTTTTTTGTCATAAGATTTCCTTTGTTCTTTTTCTAAAATAATCGGCGGAATAAAATGATTTAGCAATTCATACATTACATTATACCCAGCATTTTCTATTTCTACCACACTTCTGTGTCCATAAATTCTCTCAATAGAAAAACGCTCTACTTCTTGGAACGAAGAACTTTCTGTTCTGAAAATATCGAGTAAAGCTTTGTCTTGACTTCCATTCAAAATGTTATCAAAATTCTCTTGATATAACGAATTAGATTTAGTGATTAAAGCATTGATAACTTTGGCTCTTAGATAAGAAATTCTTTCGTTTTTATTGCTAATGAAACTTAGCTTTTCATTCACTTTTCTTTCTTCTGTTTTATTTACAGATTTTATCAAATCAATGAAAAGATTTTCGCAATCATTGGTAGCGATAATGCCCAATCTGTGGGCATCTTCCATATCAATAATATTATAACAAATATCATCTGCCGCCTCTACCAACCAAACGAAAGGATGGCGCTTAAAAATAGTAGGTTCACCACTTTCTTCCACCATTTTGGTAGATTTTGCGATGTCTAAAAAAGTCTCTTTTTCGCTTTGGAAAAACCCAAATTTCTTACGATTGATGTGTCCTTTTTTCTTAGCAATGGCTTCGCAAGGATATTTGGCAATGCTTGCTAAAGTGGTAAAAGTTAATTGAGTACCGCCTTCATCTTTACCGTTTTGTTGATGTGTAAGCACTCGTATTGCATTGGCATTTCCTTCGAAATTCACCAAATCTGCCCATTCTTTTTCGGAAAATTTAGATTTTAAATCTTTTTCATTTTTTTCAAAATAAGAAGCAATAGCATCTTCGCCAGAATGCCCAAATGCAGGATTGCCTACATCATGACAAAGACAAGCTGCTGCAATCACATTATTGAGATTATAGAGATAAAAATTGTTTGATTCCTCAGATAATTCATTTTCAAATTTTTTAGAAATAAATTCACCTGCTAAACTGCCCAAACTCCTACCAACAGAAGAAACTTCTAGAGAATGTGTTAATCTATTATGTACAAAAACACTACCAGGAAGCGGAAAAACTTGGGTTTTGTTTTGCAATCTTCTAAATGCCGAAGAAAAAATTATTCGATCAAAATCTCGCTGAAAATCTGTTCTAGAAACTACCGTTGGAGTGTGATTTCCTGTTCTTTGGTTGGTGAAAATTTGGTTGAGAATCATAGGCACAAAAATATACATTTTAGAAAGAAAAAAAGCCAGTTTGTTAATATAAAAGAAAGATATTCATTTTTTTGATATATTTGTTCTCCACTAATTTTAACAAATGGAAAACTTGGATAATAAAGATTTACAAATTCTCGATTTACTGCAAAGGAACTCCAATTATTCTGTAAAAGAAATAGGAGAAAAAATCGGACTGTCTTTTACACCAACCTACGAAAGGATAAAACATCTAGAAAAAAATGGGACAATAGAAAAGTATGCTGCCGTACTTAACCGCAAAAAAATTGGGGTAGATTTAGTAGCATATTGCAACGTTACCATTAGAAATCAATCGAAAAAATCTCTAGACGAATTTGAGCAGGAAATTGTGAAATATGAAGAAGTACAAGAAGTGCTAAGTCTCTCTGGAACTTATGATTTTATGCTAAAAATTGCCACCAAAAACATCGATAGTTATAACAACTTCATTACTAATGCTTTAGCAAACACCCCCAATATTTACCAATACCATAGCAGCATTGTTCTAAACGAAATTAAAAGAGAAACTGTTTATAAAATTCTGGAAAATAAAAAATAAAATTCTTATAAAAATAAGGCTTTAGTTTGTTCTAAAGCCTTTTTTATTTGATTTTAATATTATTTGAATTTTTCGAAAACTTTGGTAAATTCTTGCGAAATTTCTTCGTTGCAAAGATTTCCGATGCTTCCTTCGTGTGTGTGATTCAAATTTCTATTGGGTTCAAAATTTTGGTTTTCAATACTTTGTCCTACTTGTACATAAGCATCACGGAACGAAACGCCTTTCAAAACCAAATCATTTACATTTTCTACACTGAAAAGATATTGATATTTAGAATCTTCTAAAATATGATCTTTCACTTGAATGTGATTTAAGGTATATTCTGTGATATAAAGGCAATCTTTGATGGTATTAATCGCAGGAAAAAGCACTTCTTTAGTCAATTGCATTTCGCGGTGATAACCAGAAGGTA
>ERZ650307.972-NODE-972-length-16344-cov-7.950764_pt1 | contig 16344 bp, 15 predicted proteins | sample MGYA00376243_ERZ650307 | MGnify/ENA primary metagenome ERZ650307 (study PRJEB26733, sample SAMN07839242) | wastewater metagenome | biome: urban; feature: artificial channel; material: waste water | place: USA: North Carolina | collected 2016-03-31 ... | reverse complement strand
AGTACAGATAGTACGGCAAGGCGAGACAACGAAGTTAGGTTATTTTTTTGGATTGATATGAAACCTGATCGGCCAAATACCATGCCCTATCCCCTGCTCGGCGGCTGCCTGTGCGGCCGCATCCGCTACCGCGTGTTGCACGCACCCATCGATGCCGGCTATTGCCATTGCCGCCTGTGCCAGCATTCCGCCGGCGCGCCTGTGCAAGCCTGGGCCACCGTGGCGCGCGGCAGCTTTGAATACAGCCAAGGCAAACCCGCCCATTTTGCATCGGGGGCACACAGCCGGCGCGAATTCTGCCGCCATTTCGGCACGCAGCTACTTTTTTGCAGCGAAGCCGAGCCTACCACGCTCGATTTCACCCTCGCCAGCCTCGACCACCCCGACCGCATCGCGCCCGCCTATCATATTTGGACCGGCAGCAAAATCCGCTGGCTGCACATCAACGACGATTTGCCGCAATATGCCCAAAACCAGCCATAATCCATCTTCAGACGGCCTGCCAATCCAATGCCTTCAGCGCCTGCATTTAGCACGCCCAAACAGCGCAAAAACCAAACAGGCCGTCTGAAACAGGTATAAGAAACAGGTATAATCAGCATCATCACACCAACAATACCAAACCTAACAAACAAGCTAACAAAACGGCTCTCCGCAGGCAGCACAGAGAGCACGGCAAGGCGAACAACGCATTAGATTGTTTTTCAGATTGGGTATAAGGCCAATATTATGATTTACGACACCCTGATTATCGGCGGCGGCCTCGTGGGCGCGGCGATGGCGGTGGCGCTCAAGCAGCAGCAACGCCGCGTTGCCTTGCTCGAAATCCGCCCGCCCACCACAGATGCCGAGCGCCTCGAAAAAGGCTGGGATGCGCGCATTTATGCCATCAGCCCCGTCAACCGCCAATTTTTGCAATCGCTGCACGCTTGGCCGTCTGAAAGCCGCATTCAGCCCGTGGCGCGCATGGACGTGCGCGGCGATGGCGGCGGGCGCATCGAATTTGCCGCTGCCGACATCCAAGCCGACAGACTTACCAGCATTGCCGAAAACCGCTGGCTGCTCGCGGCTTTGTGGCGGCAGATTGAAGTGCTGGAAATTCCCGTATTCACCGAAGCCGCCGCCATCCACACCGATGTCGAAGCGGCCACGCTCACGCTGGCCAATGGCGAAACGCTCAAAACGCGGCTGATTATCGGTGCCGACGGTGCCAACTCGTGGGTGCGCGCGCAAGCAGGCATTACCGTGCAGGAAAACGCCTACGGCCATCACGGCGTGGTGGCCAATTTCCACACCGAAAAAAGCCACCACGGCACCGCTTATCAATGGTTTAAACACGGCGAAGTGCTGGCCTATCTGCCGCTGCCGGACCATAAAATTTCCATCGTGTGGAGCACCGCCGCGCCGGAAAAACTCACCGCGCTCGCGCCCGATGATCTGGCCGCCGCCGTTACCGCGCAAGGCGAAGGCATGCTCGGCCGCCTCTCGCCGCTCTCGCCCGCTTTTGCCTTTGAGCTGATTTTGCGCCGCCCCGCTACCACCGTGGCGCAACGCATCATGCTGATCGGCGATGCCGCCCACACCATCCATCCGCTGGCTGGCCAGGGCGTGAACCTGGGTTTTGGCGATGCAATCGAATTTGCCCGCCTCAGCCAAAACGCCGCCGATTTGGGCGCACACCAGCTTTTAAAACGCTATGCGCAAAACCGCCTCGAGCCCGTGCGCACCATGCAGCTTGGCTGCGACGGCCTGTTTCACCTGTTTGGCGAAAACCACCTGCCCGCGCTGCCGTGGCTGCGCAACAACGGCCTCAACTGGGTGAATGCCGCCGCGCCGCTGAAACAGCGCCTGATTAAACACGCCATGGGCTTGTGAGGCTTATCGGCATCAATCACCACAAAACAGGCCGTCTGAAACCCATTCGAAAAATAAGTTTACAAAATAAAAGCAGTTCGACAACAACACCCGCGTAGGTCGGATTTTTGAATCCGATGTTTGGCCATTGGCCAAAGTGATGTGAACACCTTGTTCTGCGAACAAGTGTCGGATTCAAGAATCCGACCTACGGGCTTATTGGAATCAAGAGTAAAAGGCCGTCTGAACCCCGTTCAGACGGCCTGCTACACATCTTAACAACTGATTCTGCTAAAATAACGCCCCACACACCGTTCAACTGCCACCAAACAAAAAGGCAGTCTGAACGCCTTAATCTCAAAAAGAGCATCGCCATGAGCCAGCCCAAAGCCGAAACCACCCCCATCGACCGCCCCACCCTCACCCCGCCCGACGGCCACAAAAAAGTGTTGCTGCATTCCTGCTGCGCCCCCTGCTCGGGCGAAGTGATGGAAGCCATGCTCGCTTCGGGCATCGATTTCACCATTTATTTCTACAACCCCAATATCCACCCCAAAAAAGAATACGAAATCCGCAAAAACGAAAACATCGCCTTTGCCGAAAAACACAACATCCCCTTTATCGACGCCGATTACGATGTGGACAATTGGTTTGAGCGCGCACGCGGCATGGAGATGGACCCTGAACGCGGCCGCCGCTGCACCATGTGTTTCGACATGCGTTTCGAGCGCACCGCGCTTTATGCCCACGAGCACGGCTTTCCCGTGATCACCAGCAGCCTGGGCATTTCGCGCTGGAAAAACATGAACCAAATCAACGATTGCGGCGTGCGCGCGGCTGAAAAATACCCCGAGCTGCAATATTGGCAATACAACTGGCGCAAAGGCGGCGGCAGCGCGCGCATGATAGAAATCAGCAAACGCGAGCATTTTTATCAGCAAGAATATTGCGGCTGCGCCTATTCGCTGCGCGATTCCAACCACCACCGCAAATCGCAAGGTCGCGCCCCGATTAAAATCGGCGTGAAATATTACGGCGACGAAGAAGAATAAGCCGTGAAGCGGCGCAATCTTGTGCAAAATCAAACAAGAAACCGCGCCCGGCAGTAGGATGTGTGGCGCAACCACGCACACGGTTTGACTGGCTTGGGTTAGCTGTATTGGCGCTAAAAAACAAGGCCGTCTGAAACATTAATCGTTCAGACGGCCTTGTTTTCGAATGGGTATTATACATTTTTACCTTTCCTGAGAAGAAAACCAGCTTTACGCAAAGAGGCTGTATGGCATGGCTGCCCGCCTCTACAATGCGGCATTGTTTGCTTTGACAACAAACCTGCATTTTTTCATTCACACGATACGCGCAATCTGTTGCTGTTTTTTAATGTATCGGCTGCTTTTGTACATTAAAATCGGCATCTGATGCACGCAGCCGGCTCTGCAAACATTCGTTTTCTCCTTTCCGAAACCAAGGTTGTTTATGTCCCGATTTTTTATCCACCACCCCGTGTTTGCCTGGGTGCTCGCCATTCTCATCACCTTTGCCGGTGCGTTATCCTTATTGCGCCTGCCGCTGGAGCAATATCCCGATGTGGCGCCGCCGCAGGTGTCGGTGTCGGCGCGTTATAACGGTGCTTCTGCCGACACGGTAAACGATTCGGTGACGCAAATCATCGAGCAGCAGATGAAGGGGCTCGACGGGCTGATGTATATGAGCTCCAGTGCCGATTCTTCGGGGCAGTCGCGCACCACGCTCACGTTTGAGCCGGGCACCGACACCGATGTGGCGCAGGTGCAGGTGCAAAATGCTTTGCAGCAGGCGATGAGCCGCCTGCCTGATGAAGTGCAGCAGCGCGGGGTGAACGTAACCAAGGGCGGCCAGGAAAATTTGGTGACGTGGATGTTTGTGCCGCAAGAGGCCGATGTGCCGCGCGTGGCCATCACCGATTATCTGGCCAGCAATCTGGTGGATGTGCTCGGCCGCATCGACGGCGTGGCCGAAGTGGTGTTATACGGCAGCCCTTATGCGATGCGCATTTGGCTCGATCCTTACAAATTAGAACAATACCAGCTGATGCCCGCCGATGTGCGCAGCGCCATCGAGCGGCAAAATGTGCAGGTGTCTGCCGGCCAGCTCGGCCAGCTGCCTTCGGTGGCCGGGCAGATGCTCAATGTGCCGATACAGGCGCGCGGCAAGCTGCAAACGGCGGCGCAGTTTGAAAACATTATTCTGAAAAGCAGCGGTAGCGGCGCCACGGTGCGGATTAAAGACGTGGCGCGGGTGGAATTGGCGGCCGAAAGCGCCGATGTGCAAAACAAGCTCAACGGACGCAATGCCGGCGCGCTGGCGATTGTGCTGGCCGATGGCGCCAATGCGCTGGAAGTGGCCGCGGCGGTGGAAGCGCGCATCCGCGATATGGAGCCGGATTTTCCCTATGGCATCAAGGCGCAAACCAGCCAAGACAGCGTGCCGTTTGTGAAAGCTTCGGTGAAAGAAGTGGTGAACACGCTGCTGGAAGCGATTGTGTTGGTGGTGGTGGTGATTTATGTGTTTTTGCAAAGCTGGCGCGCCACGCTGATTCCGGCGGTGGCGGTGCCGGTGGTGTTGATGGGCACATTCGGCGTGCTCGCCTTGTTTGGCTATTCCATCAATATGCTCACCATGTTTGCGCTGGTGCTGGCCATCGGCTTATTGGTAGACGATGCGATTGTGGTGGTGGAAAACGTAGAGCGGGTGATGCACGAGCAGGGGCTGGATGCCAAAGCCGCCACCGAGCAATCGATGCGGGAAATCGCGCCGGCGCTGGTGGGCATCGGCGTGGTGCTCTCGGCGGTGTTTGTGCCGATGGCGTTTTTTCCCGGCTCCACCGGCGTGATTTACCGCCAATTTGCCGTCACCATTATTGCGGCGATGGCGTTTTCGGTGTGGGTGGCGCTCACGCTCTCGCCGGCGATGTGTGCGCAGTTTCTCAAGCCCAAAGCGCATGCAAAGCCGCGCCAAAGCCTGTTTGCACGCTTGTTTGCCGCATTTAACCGCGGCTTTGAGCGCCTGACCAAACAATATGGCCGCACCGAAGCCAAATTATTGCGCCGCAGCAAAATCATGTTGGCGGCGTTTGTTTCGCTGCTGGCGGTGTGCGCCGTGCTGTTTGCCTGGCTGCCCACTTCGTTTCTGCCCGAAGAAGACCAAGGCTTTCTCACGGTGAGTGTAACCATGCCGCCCGGCGCCACCGATGAGCGCCTGCAAGCCACCATCGGCGAATTGAGCGATTATTTTGCCCAACAGCCGGAAGTAACCACCGTGTCGGCGATTACCGGCATCGGCGGCAACCAGGGCTTCGGGCGGCTCACCGTGCGGCTCAAGCCTTGGGATGAGCGGCCGAGTGCCGAACAAAGCGCAGCCGCCTTGGAAGCGCGCGCCAGCCGCCTCTTCCGCAGCCGCACCGATGCGCGCATTTTCGTGAGCCTGCCGCCGGTGGTGCGCAGCCTCGGCTCCGCCAGCGGCGTGAGCTTTGTGATTAAAGACATGAACGGCGCGGGCTATGAGGCGCTGGTGGCCGCTAAAGACCACTTTATATCGCTCTCGCAAAACAACGCTTATCTGCGCAATGTGCGCACCAACAACCAAGATGCGCGCACGCAATTGGTGGTGGACATCGACAACGATCAAGCCGTGGCCCACCAAATCGAGCCTGATGTGGTCAACCGCCTGCTCAGCGATGCGCTCGGCGGCACTTATGTGAACGATTTTATCCACAACGGCCGCGTGAAGCGCGTGTATATCCAGGGCGACGCGCCCTTTCGCATGCAGCCGCAGCATGTGGGCGAATGGCGGGTGCGCAATAATGCGGGCGAGATGATTCCGCTTTCCATGTTCAGCAGCGTGCGCTGGGCGGTGGCGCCGCCGCAATTGCTGCGCTTTAACGGCAGCCCGGCGATGGATATGCAGGCTTCGGTGCAAAACGGCGTGAGCTCGGGCGACGCCATGCGGGCGGTGCAGGCCATTATGGCTGAATTGCCGCGCGGCTTCGATTACGAATGGACCGGCGCATCACTGCAAGAGCAGCGTGCCGGGGCGCAAGCGCCGCTGCTTTATGTGCTCTCAATGGTGTTTGTGTTTTTGTGTCTGGCGGCGCTGTATGAAAGCTGGAGCGTGCCGCTGGCGGTTATTTTGGCCGCGGCCTTGGGCTTGTTTGGCGCGCTGGCGGCCACTTCGCTGCGCGGGCTGAACAACGATGTGTTTTTCCAAGTGGGCTTGCTCACCACCGTGGGCTTGGCTTCGAAAAACGCCATTTTGATTGTGGAATTCGCGGTGCAGCTGCAACAAAAAGGCCGCAGCCTCACCCAAGCGGCCATCGAAGCCGCGCGCCTGCGCCTGCGCCCGATTATCATGACTTCGCTCGCCTTCGGCTTCGGCGTGCTGCCCTTGGCGCTGGGCAGCGGCGCGGGCGCGGCCGGACGCATCGCCATCGGCACCGCCGTGCTCGGCGGCACCATCATCTCCACCCTTTTGGGCTTGCTGTTTGTGCCGCTGTTTTTCGTGTGGGTGCGCAGCCGGGTGGCGCGCAGAAAAGCGGTTTAGGGTGAAAGGCCGTCTGAATGCTTTGAACAGCCAAGAGAAAAAAGAAAAGTCGTTATTCAGTGCGTAGCGTCGGATTCTTGAATCCGACGCTTGTTCAAAGAACAAGCATCAACGCGGTGGTAAATATCGGCTACCCGTATCCGACCTACAACTTATTTTGGGGAGTGAAAATAATAAAGGCTACCTGAAACGGTTTCAGGTAGCCTTTGGCTGATAGGCTGAACGCCATGCAAACGAATGCTTAGGGCTTATCCGGCACACGGGTATAAATCGATTCCTCCCGATGCGCTTCATCATAAAGGCGCAGCTTGCCCTTTCGCAGGCCAAGTATTTTTAAACGCACCTGCGGATATTCTCCCAATCGTGAGGTGACCACCAATCGGCAGTTTTCTACCTTCCACGAGGCAGCGGAAAGCTCGGGCACTTGATGAAGCCATGAGTGGAATGTGCGCGTGCCGTTTTCCGTATCGAGTAAAAATTCTTCGAATTCACCGGTATGGCTGCTGCGACTCCAAGCACCGGCCAGCGCCTGCTCGGTAACCGGGCAAACTTCCGCGGCCATGGCCGCGTTTGATGCAGCGATGAAGAGGGATAAGGCAAGGATTTTTTTCATAAACTTAAACGCCTGAGTGAAGCCGAGCCGAAGCAAGGCCGGTTTGGATGAATGGCTGGGCTGCATCGATTTTCAAATGCTGCCTTCATGTTCTACAACCAGAATTCTGGCCTCCCCAATTGGGTGCGCAACGTGCTCAGTGCCAATGGATGCAAAGAAAATATCCCCTGCATTGAGGATTGAAGATTTTTCCGCGCCATCTTCTTTGTAAAACATTTCCACAGAGCCATTGAGCACCGCAAAAATTTCCTCACCGTCATTAATGTGTCATTTGTCACCCCATTCATGTTTGCAATATTTATTGCGCCCCAAGGGCACTCTGCTTTGAACTCAGCGCTACGGATGATTTTCATAAATGCCTTTGAAGAGGTGAAATGGTTTGCTGTGCAGGCTAACTTTTTTGAGGCTGATTCGGTTTTGCCACGACCGCTTGCCTGAAAGATTGGCCTGGCCGCAATTTTACTTTCAGGCGGCCTTTGCAGACAATAAAAATCAATCGGTTTTATCTTAATCCAATCAATTTGTTTGGCACAATCCACGGCATCATATTGTGTTGTGAAGCACCTTAGATCAGGCAATAACTAGATCAGGCAATAACTCGGTCGGAATTTATACCCATTCGAAAAGATAACCTAACTGCGACAGCGCTGGTTTGCAAAACCCATTTTCCAGGGCTGCGGCCAATATCGAATATCCGTACCCGAGCCAAAATTTATTTTGGTAAGCGGGAATAGGCAAGGCCGTCTGAACGGGTTTCAGACGGCCTTTTATAGCGCGCCAAACCCATGCAAGTGCATGATTTTATTATTATGCCGACAGGCCGTTTGAAAAGCGCGTATAATCATTGCCACATTATTTATTTTTGCAGCCGCCTTCGGGCGGCTTGCCTTTTGAGAAGCAAATATGACTCAAGCTCCGCAAACTTTAAGCGATAAGCAGATGGCCGCTCTGCTGGCCATGCTGGTGGCGATTATGCCTTTTTCCGTTGATGCCTATCTGCCGGCGATTCCTGCCATGGCCGATTCTCTGGGTGCGGATATCCACCGCATCGAGCAGAGTTTGAGCACATTTATGTTCGGCGTGGCGGCGGGGCAGCTCGTGGGCGGCTCGATAGCCGACATCAAAGGGCGGCGCGTGGTGGCGCTCACGGGCTTGGTGGTGTATATCGCCAGCGTAATCGGGCTGGTGTTTATCCGTTCGGCAGATGAATTGCTGCTCTTGCGCATGGTGCAGGCTTTCGGCGCGGGCATGACGGTGGTGGTGGTGGGCGCCATCGTGCGCGACAATTATGAGGGCAATAAGGCGGCGCAGATGTTTGCGCTGATCGGCATCATTATGATGGGCGCGCCTTTGGTGGCGCCGATGCTGGGCGCGGCTTTGAAGGCTTTGGGCGGCTGGCGGCTGATTTTCGGCTTTTTGGCGCTTTATGCGGCCATTGTGTGGGGCTTGCTTTATCGCTTTTTGGCCAAACCGGTGCACACCGATGCCATCAACCGCAGCATTTTCCGCACGGTGGCGGCGCGCTACCGCCATGTGCTGAGCACGCGGCCGGCGCTGGGCTTTTTGTTTTTTCAGGCGTTTAGTTTTTCATCGATGTTTGTTTTTCTCACCGAATCGTCGTTTGTGTATATGAATCTTTACGGCTTGTCGGCGCATGCTTATGCATGGGTTTTCGGCCTCAACATCATCACCATGGCCACGTTTAACCGCATCACCGCCTGGAAATTGAAAACCGGCAGCGATGCGAAAGATATTTTGAAATGGGGCATTCTCATTCAATTGGCCGCCAATGCGCTGATGGTGGCGGCGGTGATGCTCACCGGCATGCCGCCTTTGTGGTGGCTGGTGGGCTGCGTGATGGTGTCGGTGGGCACGCAAGGCTTGATTGTGGCCAACACGCAGGCTTGCTTTATGGGCTATTTCAAAGAAGAAGGCGGCAGCGCCAATGCGGTGCTGGGCGTGTGCCAATCGCTGATCGGCGCGGCGGTGGGCATGCTCACCACCTGGCTGCACAACGGCACGCCGCAGGTGATGGCGGGCATGATGCTCGCGGCCACGGTGTGCGGCATGGTGCTGCTGCTGGCGTTTTCGCGCGATGCCTGGCGTGAACGGCCGCAGCATGTGTAATCTGTGTCAGGCCGTCTGAAAGCGCATATTTTCAGACGGCCATTTTCTTTAATGCTAGAATAACGCCTGCTTTTTCCACCCCTTTTTCACCGTTTTCACAGAAAGAATGCCATGTCTGCCCATGATCCGCTTTTGCCGCACCGCAATGCCATTGACGAAATCGATGCCGCTGTTTTGCGCTTGCTCAACGAGCGGGCCGGGCATGCGCGCGCCATTGGTGAATTGAAAGGCACGGGCGTGGTGTATCGCCCCGAGCGCGAGGCCGAAGTGTTGCGGCGTATTCAAAGCCTCAACACCGGCCCTTTGCCGGGCGAGGCGGTGGCGCGGCTGTTTCGCGAAATCATGAGCGAATGCTTGGCGGTGGAGCGCCCGCTCACCATCGCCTATCTGGGCCCGGCCGGCACCTTCACCCAGCAGGCGGCCGTCAAGCATTTCGGCCACGCCGCCCACACGCAGGCCTGCACCACCATCGACGAATGCTTCCGCATGGTGGAAGCGCGCCGCGCCGATTATGTGGTGGCGCCGGTGGAAAATTCCACCGAGGGCAGCGTGGGGCGCACGCTGGATTTATTGTCGGTGTCGCCCTTGCAGGCGTGCGGAGAAGTGGTGCTGCGCATCCACCATCATTTATTGCGCAAAGACCATGCCCAAATGGCCGGCATCAGCAAGGTTTATGCCCATGCGCAGGCGCTGGCGCAATGCCACGATTGGCTGAGCCGCCACCTGCCCGATGCGGTGTGCATTTCCGTGTCGAGCAATGCCGAAGCCGCGCGGCTGGCGGCTCAGAGTGGCGAAGCCGGCGTGGCGGCGATTGCCGGCCAGAGCGCCGCCGAAATCTATCAATTGGTGAAAGTGGCCGAAAATATTGAAGACGAGCCCAACAACACCACCCGCTTTCTCGTGCTCGGCCATCAAGACACCGCGCCCACCGGCCGCGACAAAACCTCGCTGGTGATTTCCACCCCCAATAAAGCCGGCGCGGTAAACGCCCTGCTCAAGCCCTTTACCGAGCTGGGCATTTCGATGACCAAATTCGAAAGCCGCCCCAGCCGCTCGGGCTTGTGGGATTATCTGTTTTTTATCGACATCGAAGGCCACCGCAACGATGCCAAAGTGCAGCAGGCGCTGGCCGAATTGGGCGAACGCGCATCGTTTGTGAAAGTGGTCGGCGCTTACCCGCAGGCGGTGTTGTAAAACAAGCTTTCAGACGGCCTGCCGATATTCAGGCCGTCTGAAAACCAATATACCCGCCGTAGGTCGGATTCTCGAATCCGACATTTGGCCGCCAAGGCCGAAACACAGCCAAATGCTGCCATGCAACCCTTTCAGACGGCCTGCCAACATTCAGGCCGTCTGAAAACCAAATAAAAGAAAATCAGAGAAAACATGAATAAAATGAACCATATCGTAGTGTATTGCGGCTCCAATCTGGGCAACAAACCCGCTTATTTCGAAGCCGCCCAAGCCATGGGCAAAGCCATTGCCGAGCGCGGCAGCACGCTGGTGTATGGCGGCGGCAAAATCGGCCTGATGGGCACGGTGGCCGATGCGGCGCTGGCCGAAGGCGGCCAAGTAATCGGCGTGATACCCACTTTTTTGCGCGAAAAAGAAGTGGCGCATTTGGGCTTGAGCCAATTAATCGAAACTGCCGACATGACCGAGCGCAAAAACAAAATGATCGAATTGGCCGATGCCTTTATCGCCCTGCCCGGCGGCCTGGGCACTTACGAAGAATTGTTTGAAGTGGTGTCGCAAGCGCAATTGCGCCTGCATGCCAAGCCCGTGGGCGTGCTCAATATCGACGGTTTTTTCGACGGCCTGTTGGCGATGATGCAGCAAACCGCCGACGAGGGCTTTATGCCGCAGGCCAATATGAGCCTGCTGTGTGTGGCGGATCATCCGGCCGCGCTGTTGCAAAAAATGGCCGACTACCGTTTTGTGGAAGCCGCAAAATGGGTGGCGCCCGCCTGGCAGAGCGAGGCCGTCTGAAATGGGCGCGCCCGATGCAGCGGTGTTGGGGCTGGGCTATCTCGGCCGCCCTTTGGCCGAAAAGCTCTACCAGCAAGGCCGCCGCGTGGCCGCCATCAAACGCCACCTCACTTCCGACGACATCAATCTGCCGCCCGAAGTCAGCCTCAGCGCGCACGATTTGAATGCCGCGCAGGCTTTTGACGCGGCACGTTGGCAAGATTGGGCCGATAAGCCCTTGTGGTTTTGCCTGCTGCCGCCCTCTGCCGTGGCCGATTATGCGATGGTGCTGCAAAATTGGCTGAGCTTGGCTCAAACCTTTGGCGTGCAACACATTATTTATGGCAGCAGCATCAGCGTGTATGGCGATGAAGCGCGCTTGTGCAACGAAGCCAGCACGCTCAATCCGCACACCGCGTCTGCCGAAAAAGTGCTGGCCGCCGAGCAGCTTTTTTTAAACAGCGGCATCGCACACATCGACATTTTGCGCCTGGGCGGCCTTTATTCCGCCAGCCGCCACCCGCTCACCAGCCTGCTCAAAAAAAGCCGTATCGGCGGCGCACAGCAGCCGGTGAATATGCTGCACCAAGAAAGCGCCGTGGCCGCCCTGCTCCATGCTGCCGCGCATCCGGCGGGCGTGCGCATCCGCAATATCGTGTCGCCCGCGCACCCGCCCAAACACGAATTTTACCGCGCCGAAGCCGCCAAGCTCGGCCTGCCTGAAGCCGATTTCGATATGGCCGACACGCGCGGCGGCAAAATTGTGGCCAGCCTTTATAACGATTTTATTCCGCAGGCCGTCTGAACACTTTTGGCGGCCTGCCAAGCGAGAACACCATGTTTGCCTTAGCGATTATCAACCATTTGATTCAGCAAAACCGCGAAACCCAAGCCGCGCTGGCCGGCTACAACGGCATTGTGTTGCGCATCAATGCCGCCGGCCTTGTCCTGCACGGCCGCTTCAACGCCGAGGGCTTTTTGGAAGAAAGCGATCGTGAAGCCGATGCCGAAATCACGTTTCACCAATCGGCGCTGCAAAAAGTGCTGCAAGGGCAAACCCCCGGCGTGGGCGATGTGGCGCTCGATGGCGACACCGAGCTGGCCTTGGCGCTGCTGCCACTGATGGGCAGCCTGCGCTATTATGCCAACGACGACATCAGCCGCCTGTTTGGCGATGCCGCAGCCGGCGGCATCAACCGGCGCGCGGCGCAAGTGGGCGGCACGCTCAAGCAGATCGGCCAAAGCCTGATGGCACAATGGGGCGACTTTGCCCGCGAGCCCGAAGCGCCGGTGATCAGCCGCGAAGAATTCGATGCCTGGACCGCCGAAGTGGAGCGCCTGCGCGACGACATCGAGCGCTTGCAGGCGCGTTTGAATAAAATCAGCCCGGAGGCGAATTAATACCCATTCAAAACGGTTTCAGACGGCATTGGTGTGTCATACCAATTCTAAAAAATAACCTTACAAATAAAGCAGTTCAGCAGCAGCATCCGCGTAGTTTGGCCAACGGCCAAAGCGATGTGCGTGCCTTGTTCTGCGAACAAGTGTCGGATTCGAGAATCCGACCTACAGGCTAATCGTGCCAACGTTTATTTGTATGTGGGAAATGAAGCGAGGCCGTCTGAAAAAAGTTTCAGACGGCATTGGTGTGTCATGCGTACGATTACGCTTTGCTTTCACAAAGCTAATTGTAGCTACGTTTATTTGAATGTGAAAAACAAAACGATGCCGTCTGAAAAGTTTCAGACGGCATCGCTGCTTAAACCACCAATATTTGTTTAAAAGCGTGCGCCTATGCCGATTTGCAGGCCGGTGTGGCTTTGGTTGCGGTGGCCGAAATCTCGGCTGGCGGCGGCAAAAGCGTGCAGCGGGCTGCCTTGCGGCTGCCATTGCACGCCGGCGAGCGCGCCCAGCCAGCTGCGGTCTTGCTCGGGCGTGGCGGAATAAAAGTGGCTGCCGCCCAAGCCTGCGCTGATGCCCTGATCGTCTTTTTTCCATTCTTTCACCCAGCGCAGGTTGGCAAAAGGCTGCCAGCTGCCGCTTTGGTGGCGCACTTCAAAGCCCAGCCCACTTTGCAGCGAATGCAGGTTTTGCTTGCCAAACTGCATGCGGGCGGCATCGCTGCCCTGCTCGGCAAAGCCGTTGATTTTGCCTTTGGTGAGGGTGAGGTCGGCCAAGGCAGATAGGCGCGTGCTGTTGCTCTGCCACACATCGTAGCCACCAAAGAGGCCGCCGGCGCGGCTGTTGCCACTGGTGTCGCCGCTTTGGGTGAATGCAGCTTGGCCGAGGTTGAAATGGCGGCGGGTGGTGTAATCGCTGTCGTTAATCTGCACCAAGCCGCCCAGCCACCAGCGCGGTTGATCGTAGCGGATAAAGCCGCTGAGGCTGTTGGTTTTGCCCTCGATGTCGGTGCGGCCGCTGCTTTGTTCGTTTTCGCTGCGGCTGAACACGGCACCTGCCTGCCAGTTTTCATTAAATTGCGCTTTGGCACCGGCATGAATGCTGTGGCCGTCGCCGCTGTGGCGCTGGTAGGCGGCGATGGCATCGAGCGTGTGCGGCGCTTGCGGGTTGCTGCGTTGGCGGTTGCTCTCTTCGCGCACAAAGTCTTGCACGTTGCGGCTTTGCTCCATGACGCTGCGGCGCAGAGCTGCCATGTCTTGCGGCGCTTGCAGGGTGTTGATGATGTAGTCGGCCATAATTTGGTGTGCGGCGGGGCCGGGGTGGAAGCCGTCGGCAAACAGGCGGCTGTCGGCCTGCGCGGCATCGGCAGGCCGGCACAGGCTTTGTGCGGTGCTGCCGCTGCAAGCCGGGGCGGTGGTGTTGGCCAAGCCGTAGCGCTCGGGGCTGGCGAGCATATCGGCAAACAGGCGGTCGGTGTCGATGCGCACGATGTTGCCGCCCACTTGATTGAGCGCGGCGGTGGTTTGGCTGTTGAGCAAGGTGGTGGCGCTGGTGGCGCTGGCGGCAAAGCTTTGGTATTGCGTTTGCAGATTGGCGTTAAACGCCGCTTCGCTGATGCCGGCGGCGCTCAACGCTTGGCCGAGCGGGCTGCTGTAGATTGCGGCGGCGGTGTTGGCCAGCACGGTGGCGCGGGCGCTGTTGAAATCGGCCAGCGATTGTTGCTCGGTTTGCGCCAGCGCGGCTGAAGCCGCTTGAAAAGCCTGATTAAAAGCGGCGGTGGCGGCGCTGCCCATATTCGGCGCAACCTGCTCCACTTGTGCGCCGAAACCTTGCGCGGCGGCTTGGCCGAAGCTTTGAAACAGCGTGGGCGTGTAGACCACATTGGGCACGTTGGGTATCACCGCCAAATCCACGCCGGCGCTGCGCAACGTTTGCCATTGGCGGGCGCTTTCGGCAGCGGCGGCGGCGGTGTCGGCGCTCACCGATGCGGTGGGCGAGGCAGCACTTTGGGCGCGCTCGAGAATGGCGGCCATATCGTTGCCGCCGCCCCATAAAATATGCAGGCTTTCAGGGCGCACGCCTTGGGCGGTGTAATTCGCAATTTGCTGTTGCAGGGCGAGGTTAGGCTGCGCGGCGGTGAGCGCGCTGTTGCTGCCCAGCACCACGCCGCCGCTGTAGGCATAATTGCTGCCGCCGCTGCCCGAAGCGGTGAGGCTGCTGCCGAGCGCGGCGGCCACATGCTCGTCGTAGAGCTTGTGCATTTGGCCGTTGGCATCGAGGTAGCTGGCTTTGAGCGCCCAGCCGGGCTGGCCGGTGTCGCTGAGGCTGTCGCCGAACACGACCACGTTTTGCCCCAAGGCAAGCGCCGGCAGAGCCGCAATCAGGGCGGCGGTGAGTTTGCGTTTCATGTTTTCTTCCTTTGTGGGTGTTTGTTTTATTTATGGCCGCTTGTTGGCGGTGAGGTGATACTAACGGGCTTTACAGGATTTGACAATCAGAGAATGCTGATGAAATGTTTCTATGTTGTTGAAAAATGGGTTGAAGCTGCGGCAAGTCAAAACGGCAGATGGTGTTGCCCGATGCAATTGCTTGGCTGTTTGCACGGATAATGTAAAGGTTGAGCAGGCCGTCTGAAAGGTTTCAGACGGCCTTTGCATATGATTCATCATGCAATGCCTTATTTATAGTGGAATGAATGCAAAACTGATACAGCCGCATACAGCAAACCCTGCACGCCAAAGCCGTTTAAACCGTGTGCGTGGCTGCGCCACACCCTGCGCACGGTTTGAGGTTTATTGTTTTGCGTCGGTTTTTCTTTGATTCCACTATATTTGAATGCTTGCAAAATATTGTCCAAACACAAAAAAAGCGGCGATACGTTTAAGCGTATCGCCGAAGCTGCTTGCTGAGACTGGCTCATGCAGGAGGAAGCAATCTATGCTTTGGCACACCTGAAACCCAGGTTGTGCAATGAGAATTTGGCTTGCAGGCTGGTGCGCAAACCGTAGCGCAAAAAGGCGGCATAATCGCTCGGGTCGGCGGTGCCGATGGCCGCACCGCTGCAAAACATATTGGCATCCGCGCTGCCGGAGCTCAAAAGGCTGCTGTTGAAGTCTTCTGTCCATTCCCAAATCAGGCCGTGCATGTCGTGCACACCCCAATAATTGGCGCGGCTTTTGCCCACTTCGCGCAAGCCTTGCTGGCTGCTGTCGGCATACCAATCCAAAATGGTGCGGCTGTAGCCGGGCTCGGTGGTGCCGTTTTTGCGGGTGGCCGAAGCCTGGCCGGCATATTCCCATTGGTCGATGGTGGGCAGGCGTTTGCCTTGTGCGGCGCAATAGGCGTTGGCGGCAAACCACGATACGTTGGTGACCGGTTTATCGGCATCACCGGCTTTGGGTGCAAAGCTTTGGCCGCTTTTCACCCATTGCTGTAAATAGTGGCCGTCGGCCTGCTTGCTGCTGATTTTGCCGCGCTGCCATTGCGGATTTTTCTGCACAAATTGGGCAAATTCGCGGTTGGTTACCGGCGTTTTATCCAATTCAAACGCGGCCACGGCGATCATGGGCGTGTCTTTTTTCAGATAGAGCGGCCGATAGCTGCCGCCGCTGATTTTGGCCATATCGGCGGCAAAGGCCGAGCCGCAGAGCATCAACAGGCTGAGGGAGAGCAGTTTGGCTGTGTTCATGGCGGGTGTCTTTATCTTTATCATCAAAATGTTTTTCAGACGGCCTTTTTGCAAAAGCCGTGTAATACCAATTCAAAAAAGTAAGCTAACAAGGCGGCGAGCCGCAGACAGTACA
>ERZ650307.965-NODE-965-length-16417-cov-8.334800_pt1 | contig 16417 bp, 10 predicted proteins | sample MGYA00376243_ERZ650307 | MGnify/ENA primary metagenome ERZ650307 (study PRJEB26733, sample SAMN07839242) | wastewater metagenome | biome: urban; feature: artificial channel; material: waste water | place: USA: North Carolina | collected 2016-03-31 ... | reverse complement strand
GCAGCCTGCAAGATAGCCTGGAAAGCGCCATATTGTCCGCGCTGGTTCAGACGGCGCATGGTGCAGCGGCGAGCAAGATAAAAGATTTGGATAATCACTATATCGCCCATAAAGTTGCCCATGCCGTAGCAGGTTGTGCCGCAGCGGCGGCAAATAAGGGCAAATGCCAAGATGGCGCGATTGGCGCGGCAGTGGGTGAGATTGTGGGAGAGAAATTGCTGGGCGGTAGAGACCTTAGCAAACTGCCTGCAGCAGAGCGTGCTGCAGAAGAGGCGAAGATAATTGCTTACTCGCGCTTGGTCGCGGGTACGGCTGCAGGGTTGACCGGCGGCGATGTGAATGTGGCGGCGGATGCGGCGAAAGTGGCGGTGGAGAATAATGCGCTTAGATGGACAAGCACTACTTCAGCTGAAGTTAAACAGGATAATGAAGAGAAAAAAGCAAGAAACGACTGGTTTTCTATATTGCTTCCTGCACATGCTGTAACGTTATCAAAAGATTCAAAAGCAACGGGAATCAATAGTTTTAGAGATGGCTTGAGAACAATTTCGCTTACCGGTGCGGCTGTATCCGGTTACAGCCCCGTGGTGATTGCGGGCGGAAAGGTTTATTTTATTTCAGCAACGACTTCCGCTGCCCAAGGAGCGGCTTTTTCAACCATTGCAGAGGGGCAACCTTATAGGATGTCAGATTTGGCTTATGATGCGACATTGGGTGTTTTGATGAATAAAGGCACAGGAAAGATGATTACATGGGCGGACACAGATAGTAAGATTATTAAAACATATCTATATTCTAAAGGTGAAGTTACAAACAATCTTTTGGGTAAAGGAGGGTCTGGCATAATTAATCATGTATTGCAGGATAAAAATACAATATTAATTGAGGTGCCCGAGTGGAGGAAACATAAATGATTAAGTTTCCTAGTAAACATGCCACACTTTATGGTTTTAGTATGATTGCTTATGGGTTAATTATGGGAAATATTATTTTTTTAACAAAAGTGCTTAATATTAATAATAAGAAAAAATTGGCTTATCTTATATTTATATCGTTTTTACTGTTTTATTTGGAAATGCTATTAATTTTATTTATTTTTCAATGGTCTGTCGAGATTAATGGCGAGGGTTTACTGTATATGCTGGGGTTAACCGCTTTTATCTTTTATTTGTGCAGATCGTGCCTGCCCTACTGGGTTGATGAATGAGCAAGCGTAGCCTGTGTGTAGAATGTGTGCCATAGGCACGCACGCATCTTAACAGGCTTATTCTTCACAGCTTTCGATGGTAAAAAATTCAAGGCCGTCTGAAACATTAATCTTTTCAGACGGCCTTGCTGCTCAATGAAAAAAAGAGAGTATGCCTATGGCACACATTCTACATGCGAATTACGCTTGCTTTCAGACGGCATCTTTAATCCCGGCGACACCGCTAACCAAAACCAATGCCATTGTAAACTGCACTCATCCGGCCTTAAGCAAACAAACGATTTAAAACCGGCTAAGGCCGTCTGAAACCTTTCAGACGGCCTCGCAAAGCCCATGATTAAAATTCATGAAGCCATGCAAATTAAGCGTTTGCTTCCTTGAAAAAAGTTATTCAATATAGCAGCATCGAAAGATTTATCCCCTTATACCCAACAGGAAACCCATATGAACACATTCCATTTGAGCGGCTATCCCCGCATCGGCGCGAAGCGCGAGTTGAAATTTGCCGTAGAGGCTTTTTGGAAAGGCGCGAAAAGCGAGGCTGAGTTGCAGGCGGTGGCGGCTGAAATCCGCCGTTTGAACTGGGCGGCGCAAAAAGCGGCCGGTGCCGATTTGCTGCCGGTGGGCGATTTTTCGTTTTACGACCAAGTGCTCGACACGCAAGTGGCGCTGGGCTGCATTCCCAAGCGCTTCGGTTTTGATGCGGCCAATCTGAGCCTGCCCGAATATTTCCAGCTGGCGCGCGGCAATGCCACGCAGTTTGCGATGGAAATGACCAAATGGTTTGACACCAACTATCACTATATCGTGCCCGAATGGCATGCCGACACCGAATTTGCCGCGCATTCTGCCAATCTGATTGCCCAAATCAAAGAAGCGCGCGCGCTGGGCCACGATATCAAGCCCACGCTGGTGGGCCCGCTCACCCTTTTGTGGCTGGGTAAAAAGAAAGAAGAATTCGGCTGCCGCGTGGCAACCCTGCTGCCGAAGCTCTTGCCCGCTTATGCGCAATTGCTGCGCGAATTGGCCGCCGAGGGTGTGGATTGGATTCAAATCGACGAGCCGATTTTGGCGGTGGATGCGCCCAAGCCTTATCTCGATGCTTTCCCGGCTGTGTATAAAGAGCTGGCCAACACCGGCGTGCGCATTATTATCGGCACTTATTTTGCTTCAGTGGCCGAGCATCTGAATCTGCTGAAAAACCTGCCGGTGCACGGCGTGCACATTGATGCCGTACGCGCGCCCGAAAGCGTGGCGGTGTTTGCCGATGCTTGGCCGGCCAACAAAGTGCTGTCGGTGGGCTTGATCGACGGGCGCAATGTGTGGCGCGCCAATTTGAGCAAAGTGATCGACACTTTGGCACCGGTGGCCGCGAAGCTTGGCAATAATTTGTGGATTGCGCCGAGCTGCTCGCTCTTGCACAGCCCGCAAGATTTGGCGGTGGAAGAAAAGCTCGATGCCGAAATCAAATCTTGGATGGCGTTTGCCGCCCAAAAATTGGTTGAGCTGGGCGCAGTGAAACAAGCCCTGGCACACGGCAAAGAGAGCGTGAAAGAAGCCATTGCCGCATCTGATGCCGCCGCGGCCGACCGCGCCACCAACAAGCTGATCCACAACGAAGCGGTGCAAAAGCGTGTGGCCGATCTGCCCAAAGGCGCCGATCAGCGCAAATCGCCGTTTGCCGAGCGCATCAAAGCGCAGCAAGAATGGATGAAATTGCCGATTCTGCCCACCACCACCATCGGTTCATTCCCGCAAACCACCGAAATCCGCCAAGCGCGCGCGGCCTTTAAAAAAGGCGAATTGAGCGCGGCCGATTACGATGCGGCGATGAAAAAAGAAATCGCTTATTGCGTGGAAGAGCAGGAAAAGCTGCAAATCGATGTGCCGGTGCACGGCGAAGCCGAGCGCAACGACATGGTGGAATATTTCGGCGAGCAATTGGCCGGCTATTGCTTCAGCCAATTCGGCTGGGTGCAAAGCTACGGCAGCCGCTGCGTGAAACCGCCGATTATTTTCGGCGACGTTTCCCGCCCCAACCCGATGACGGTTTATTGGTCTTCTTTCGCGCAAACGCTCACCAGCCGCCCGATGAAAGGCATGCTCACCGGCCCGGTAACCATGTTTAAATGGTCGTTCGTGCGCGATGATGTGCCCTTGAGCGTGGTGGCCAAGCAAATCGCGTTGGCCTTGAATGATGAAGTGCTGGATTTGGAAAAAGCCGGCATCAAAGTGATTCAGATCGATGAGCCGGCCATTCGCGAAGCCATGCCGCTGAAAAAAGCGCAATGGGATGAATACTTGGCCTGGGCGTGTGAATCATTCCGCCTTTCCAGCACCGGCGCGGAAGACAGCACCCAAATCCACACCCATATGTGCTACTCGGAATTTAACGACATTCTGCCCGCCATTGCCTCAATGGATGCCGATGTGATCACCATCGAAACTTCACGCTCGGATATGGATTTGCTCACCGCCTTTGGTGATTTTAAATACCCGAACGACATCGGCCCCGGCGTGTACGACATTCACAGCCCGCGCGTGCCCACCGCCGCCGAAGTGGAGCATTTGCTGCGCAAAGCGATGGACGTGGTGCCGGTTGAGCGCTTGTGGGTCAACCCCGACTGCGGCCTTAAAACCCGCGGTTGGCCGGAAACCATCGAGCAGCTGAAAGTGATGATGGACGTAACCAAAAAGCTGCGCGCCGAATTGGCTGCCAAATAAGCAATAGGGCATAGGTGCGCACGCCGCGCTTTGTACGGCGCAATCGTACGCATGAAACCCTACGGCTTATATGCAGTTCAAATGCCGTCTGAAAGTTTTCAGACGGCATTTTTGATTGTAGAAAGTAACCGTAGGTCGGATTCTTGAATCCGACACTTGTTCGCAGAACAAGGCACGCATATCACTTTGGCTGATGGCCAAACGTCGGATTCTCGAATCCGACCTACGCCTAGCCGCATAGGTGCGCACTTAATCGTGGAATGCATAAAACTTGTATCCACAAACCCAAGCAGGCCGCTGAACATCAAAGTTTCAGACGGCCTTTTTAATTAAAGCTTTCATTTCGTTATTTTCAAGTTTGACCTTGCTTATGGGATTTCCCCCGCCCTGCTTTCACGCTCCGCCGCCCAAAAATCGCGCCACCCATGCGCCCGCCGCCGGCGGCTTGAGGTATAATCGGCGGCATTGTGCCTTTTGGCTGCCCACCACAGGAAAACGAAAATGATCAATACTATTGCCGCCTTATCGCCGCTCGACGGGCGCTATGCCAAATCTGTTGAAGCGCTGCGCCCGATTTTCTCTGAATACGGCCTGATGCGGGCGCGTGTGAAAGTGGAATTAAACTGGCTCAAAGCGCTGGCGGCCGAGCCGAAAATTGTGGAAGTGCCCGCATTCAGCGATTTCACCATTGCCGAAATCGACAAAGTGGCCGCCGATTTTTCGCTCGATGATGCAGCGGCGGTGAAAGCCATCGAAGCCACCACCAACCACGATGTGAAAGCCATCGAATATTGGCTCAAGGAGCGCTTTTCAGGCGTGCCCGAAGTGGCCGATGCCAGCGAATTCATTCATTTTGCCTGCACCAGCGAAGACATCAACAACCTTTCCCACGCGCTGATGCTGCAAGAGGCGCGCGAGCAGGTGCTGCTGCCGCATCTGGCCGAAATCACCGCCAAGCTGCAAACGCTGGCGCACGATTTGGCCGCGGTGCCGATGATGAGCCGCACCCACGGCCAGCCGGCCACGCCCACCACGCTGGGTAAGGAAATCGCCAATGTGCTTTATCGCTTGCAGCGCCAAGTCCGCCAAATCGAGGCGCAGGAATTTTTGGGCAAAATCAACGGCGCGGTGGGCAATTACAATGCGCACATGGTGGCTTATCCCGATGTGGATTGGGAAGCGCACTGCCAAGCTTTTGTCGAGCGCGGCCTGGGGCTCACGTTCAACCCCTACACCATTCAAATCGAGCCGCATGATTATATGGCGGAATTTTTCCAAACCATCGCGCGCATCAACACCATTTTGATTGATTTCAACCGCGATGTGTGGGGCTATATTTCGCTGGGCTATTTCAAACAGAAAGTGAAAGCGGGCGAAGTGGGCTCTTCCACCATGCCGCATAAGGTAAACCCGATTGATTTTGAAAATTCAGAAGGCAATTTGGGCATGGCCAATGCGGTGTTGGGCTTTTTGGCCGAAAAGCTGCCGCTCTCGCGCTGGCAGCGCGACCTCACCGACAGCACCGTGTTGCGCAATATGGGTGTGGGCACGGGCTACACCATTTTGGGGCTGGTATCGCACCTGCGCGGCCTGAACAAGCTCGAAGCCAACCCCGCCGCGCTGGCCGCCGATTTGGATGCCACTTGGGAATTGCTGGCCGAGCCGATTCAAACGGTGATGCGCCGCTATGGCGTGGCCAATCCGTATGAAAAACTCAAAGACCTCACGCGCGGCAAAGAAGGCATCACGCCGCAAGTGCTCACGGTGTTTATCAACGCACTGGAGATTCCCGCCGAAGCCAAAGCGCAATTGCACGCACTCACCCCCGCGCTTTATGTGGGCAAAGCCGAGGAATTGGCGCGGCGTATTTGATTTTGCATTTGATTTTGATAGCACAGCAAAAGGCCGTCTGAAAGGTTTCAGACGGCCTTTTTGCATCTGCTTAATCGGGCTTGTCGCCGGCTTCCGGCACGCTGTGATCGGTGGGCTTAACCACATCGCCCACCAGCTGCGTTACCGGATTGATACCGGCCTGCTCGCGCACCACGGCTTGCTGCTGCTCGGTGAGCGGCGGGTTGACGGCCACGGCATCTTGCTCGCGCTTTTGTTCGGTTTCTTCAAAGCTTTCATAAGGCTGCGGCTTGATTTTGCCCAAATCGGGCGGGCTTTTTTTAAACAGGCTCATCTTGTGCTCCTTTTTTCGTGAAAATCCGGCTTCAGGCGCGGTGGTGCTGCGCCATGGCCAGGGCGGTGTCTACCGCCACAATTAGGCTGCCGGAATCGGCTTTGCCGCTGCCGGCCAGCGTGAGCGCGGTGCCGTGATCCACCGAGGTGCGCACAAAGGGCAGCCCCAAGGTGATGTTGACGCCTTTGCCGAAGCTGGCGTATTTCAACACTGGCAAACCTTGGTCGTGATACATGGCCAACACGGCATCGGCGCCTTGCAGCATAAAGGGCTGAAAGAGCGTGTCGGCCGGATAAGGGCCGTGGATATTCATGCCGCCGGCGCGTAATGCTTCCAGCGCGGGGATGATGATGTCGATTTCTTCGTGCCCCAAATGGCCGCCTTCGCCGGCATGCGGGTTGAGGCCGGTAACGAGGATATTCGGGTTTTTCACGCCGAATTTGCTGCGCAAATCTTGCGCGAGAATGGTGGCCACCGATTCGATCAGCGGCCGGTTGATGGCGGCGGCGATGTCTTTAAGCGGCAGGTGGGTGGTGGCCAGCGCCACGCGCAAGCCGCCGCCGGCGAGCATCATCACCACTTGGTCGGTGCCGCTTTTTTCGGCCAGGTATTCGGTGTGGCCGGTAAAGGCAATGCCGGCATCGTTGAGAATGCCTTTGTGCAGCGGCGCGGTCACCAGCGCGGCAAATTCGCCCGCCTGCACGCCCTCATAGGCGCGGTCGAGCAGTTGCAGCACATAAGGCGCGTTTTCTGTGCTCAAGCGGCCGGCTTCGCAAGGCGCGCGCAGGGGAATATGCAACACTTCGAGCACGCCGGCGGCCGGTGCGCGCGCGGCATCGTAATCTTGCAGCTGCACGCTTTTGCCCAGCGCTTGGGCGCGCGCCTGCAATAAGGTTTTGTCGCCCAGCACCACGCAGCGGCAGGGCAAATCGGCTTCGGGCAAATCCAGGCAGATATCGGGGCCGATGCCGGCCGGCTCGCCGCTGGTAACGGCCAAAATGGGAACGGTCATAATGCATGCTCGTGGTGTGGATGGGTATGGCGAATCAGTATATAGCGAAGCGGCGGCTAAATCCAGCCGCGGCGGTTTGCTGGGTTTGGCTTAATTTGAATCATCCGCACAGAATATTAAAGGCCGTCTGAAGATTAAAGTTTCATACCAATCCAAAAAAATAACCTAACTGCGTTGGCTCGCCTAGCCGTACTATCTGTACTGTCTTCGGCTCGCCGTCTTGTTAGCTTACTTTTTTGAATTGGTATCAGACGGCCTTCGCTTGCACGCAATTGGGAGAATGCGTGCGTACGATTACGCTGCGCTAATCGTACCTACTATGACTGGGGTTGGATTATTTGCATAGAATGTTCAAGGCCGTCTGAAAATTTAATCTTCAGACGGCCTTTATGGTTGTACATCATTGGGGATGCTTGCGTACGATTACGCTGCGCTAATCGTACCTACTGTAGCTATGGCTGCAGGCTTGCGCACGCTATTGCGCTTCCAGCTTATAAGCCAGCACATAATCGCCCAGCGTGGTGCCCACCGAGCCGTGGCCGCCGGCCACCAGCACCACCATTTGCTCGCCTTGGCTGTTGAGGTAAGTCATCGGTGTGGCTTGGCCGCCGGCGGGGATTTCCACATTCCACAACACATCGCCGCTGTCGAGATCATAAGCGCGGAAATTGTTGTCGACGGCGGCTGCCATAAACACCACGCCGCTGCCGGTAATCATCGGGCCGCCGATGCCGGGCACGCCCATTTTAATGGCCAGCCCCAGCGGGTTCATATTGCGGATGGTGCCGTTTTTGCGCTGATAGTAAATCTTGCCGTTTTGCAGGCTGGCGGCGGCCACAAAGCCCCAGGGCGGCTGCTGGCAGGGCACGCCGATGGGTGAGAGGAAGGGGGTGAGGCTGATGCCGTAGGGCGCGCCGGCATTGGCGTTTACACCATGCTCGCCGGTGTTGACGCCGCCGCCTTTGTTGATTTCACTTTGCGGAATCAGCTTAGACACAAAGGCCAGATGCAGCGGCATGCCGAACATCACTTGCTTTTTCGGGTCAACCGCAATCGAGCCCCAGTTAAACACACCGAAATTGCCGGGATACACAATGGTGCCTTCCAGCGAGGGCGGGGTGTAGCGGCCGGAATAATTGAGCTTGTTAAATTCGATGCGGCAAAGCATTTGATCCACGAGGCTCGCGCCCCACATTTTTTTCTCACTCAGCGGCTCGGGGTTGAAGCTCAAGCCCGACACGGGCTGCACGGGCGAAGCCCAATCTTCGGGTATGGTTTGGGTGGAGCCGGCAGCCACTTGGCCGATGGGGATAATCGCTTCGCCCGTGGCGCGGTTGAGCACATACACATCGCCTTGTTTGGTGGGCACGACCAAGCCCGGCTCTACGCCTTTGGCGGTGGTGATGTCGACCAGGCTGGGCTGGGCGGGTGTGTCCATATCCCATAAATCATGGTGCACAAATTGCTGCACCCAACGCGCTTGGCCGGTTTTCAAATCAAGCGCCACCACTGATGAGGAATATTTCTCTTCGGCGGGGCTGCGATACATGCCCAATTGGTCGGGCGTGCGGTTGCCCATCGGGAAATAGGCCAGCCCCAGCTTTTCATCGGCGCTGGCGGTGGACCAGCTGTTGGGCGAGCTGGTGGCGTATTTTTGGTTGGGATTGCTGGGATCCAGCGGTGTGGTGTCGTCGGGGTGGCCGGCATCCCAGTTCCACATCAGCTTGCCGCTCATGGCGTCATAAGCGCGAATCACGCCGGAAGGCTCGTCGACCGCATAATTATCGTTTACCGAGCCTGCCACAATCACTTGGCCGGCAGCCACCAGCGGCGCCGAAGTGGAATAATAATAGCCCGATTGTTTGAAGGGCATATTATGCATCAAATCAAGCACACCCTCTTGGGCGAAATCGCGGCACAATTCGCCGGTTTTCGGGTTAACCGCATAAAGCTTGGCATCGGAAGTGGGCAGGAAAATGCGCTCATTGCACGCGCCTGCGCCATCAGCCGGAGCCGCTGCCGGCTGATGAGCCTGCGTTTGCACACCGGCATAATAAGACACACCTCGGCAGGTTTGGTGCTGGCGCTGCTGATCGGTGCCCACTTCGGGGTTGAACACCCAGCGCTGCTAGCCGCTGTCGGCATCGAGCGCCACCAGCCAGTTGTGCGGGGTGCACAAATATAAAGTGTCGCCCACTTTGATGGGCGTGGCTTCATAAGTGAATTCGCCGATATCGCCCGGCCCTTTCACATCACCGGTTTGAATTTGCCAGGCCAGCTTCAGGCGGCCTATGTTTTCTTTATTGATTTGATCGAGCGGCGAATAGCGCTGGCCATAGATATTGCGCCCGTAGGCCGTCCAGTTGTCGGGGTTGCCCGGCCCCAAATCAGGCTCGGCGCTCACAACGGTATTGGGCACGCGCCCGTCGATATCGTCGGCATTATTCAAGATGCTGCCAAAGGCAAACACAGCCGCCAACCCCACCAACACGCTGAGCGCGCGCATGGCCTGCCCGCCCTCAGCCGCCTGGCGCGCCCAAGCGCGGCGAAACGGCGGCAATATCATCCACAAGCCCAAAAGCGAGGGCAGGCCCACGCGGCTGGCCAGCGGCCACCAGCTGTAGCCCGATTCCCACAAAGCCCAAAGATAAGTGCCCACCAGCGCCAGCGCAAAAAGCCACAGCCCGCGGCTTTGGCGGCGGGCTATCCAAATAGCGGCCAGCAAAAAAGCCGCGCCGGCAATCAGAAAATAAAGGCTGCCGCCCAAATAGGCAAGATAAGCGCCGCCACCGGCCAACACCAGCCCCAGCAGCCCGATTAATCCGGCAGTAAACGTAATCATGATGAAATCCTTATAAAAGTGTGTGCCCAACCTAAAAAACCAGCAAAAGCATAACCGCCCTGCCGCCTGCTTGTTTTATTTTTGGATTCGATATTATTTTCAGCCGGCGCCACCGGCGCGGGAAACATACGGCCAACCCGCCAAAGCGGCGGGCTTGCGGCAGGCGCAGCGCGCGGCCGGTATTGTTATAGATGCAACATAGCAGCCGATGAAAGGCTGCTTTTGGCAGAGGAATGTGTTTGGTTTTTTTCAGACGGCCTCAAAACATTTTCATCATAGCACGACTTTTCCACCGCCAATACGGTTTGTATTCATTATTATTGCGTGGTTTTTATGTGGCAATAATGATAAAAAGGCCGTCTGAATACTTTTTTCAGACGGCCTTTGCAGCACGTAGATCGGATTCTCGAATCCGACACTTGCTTAAAGAGCAAGCATATCGCGCGTATTCGGCCTTGCGGCCAAATGTCGGATTCGAGAATCCGACCTACAGCTGTTTTGCGCGGTTTAAATTGAAATTGCGGGGTTTGATTTTTCTCGTAAGTTGCCCAAGCCGTCGCTTTCCCATTGAAAACCATCGCTGTCGGTAAAGCTGATGCGGTGGATAATGTGTTTTTTACTGGTTAGTAATGGGGTGAGTAGTCCGTCATCGTAGTCTTTTGGGTGATCGAAAAGATATTGGCCCTCCGGCTCCTTATGTTTATAGGGCACGAAAAATCTACCTGGCGGAATCACTTTCACATATTGATAGCTGAAATGGACGGTAGGCGTGGTGGCGCAATATTCGCCCTCAATCAACAAGTCGTAAAAAGGGCGCTCGGCCACATTGTTCAATACCAGCCCCCAAGCATAAGTACCTTGTTTTTGTGCTGCAAACCACACCGAAAGCTTGGCCGGCTCACTGCGACGGCGCAGCTGCTCTTGCATTTTTTCATTATTTTTACCGTCTTCATAAAGCTGCTTGGCGCGTGTGCCTGCTTTCCAGGCTAAAAAAAGCGCCACGGTTGCAATAAAGGCATTTGCCCATTCACTTGCCGCGCCCCAATCCATTTTATTATCTCCAATGTCATATTTTAAAGATAATAAAAAGGCCGTCTGAAACCTGAAAAGTTCCAGACAGCCGCAGTTTCTTTCAGACGGCCTTCTGCATCACACGCCCTGTTTCAAGCTCGCTTCGATAAAGCCGTCCAAATCGCCGTCGAGCACGGCTTTGGTGTTGCCCACTTCGTGGCCGGTGCGCAAATCTTTGATGCGCGAAGAATCGAGCACATAAGAGCGGATTTGGCTGCCCCAGCCCACATCGCTTTTGCCCTCTTCGAGCGCCTGCTTTTCCTCGTTGCGCTTGCGCATTTCCAGCTCAAACAATTTCGAGCGCAGCATTTCCATGGCGGCCGCTTTATTGGCGTGTTGCGAGCGGTCGTTTTGGCATTGCACCACAATACCGCTGGGCTCGTGGGTGATGCGCACGGCCGAATCGGTTTTGTTGATGTGTTGGCCGCCGGCGCCGGATGCGCGATAAGTGTCGATGCGCAAATCGGCCGGGTTGATGTCGATTTCGATGCTGTCGTCTACCTCGGGGTAAACAAACACCGATGAAAACGAAGTGTGGCGCTTATTATTCGAATCAAAAGGCGAATAGCGCACCAAGCGGTGCACGCCGGTTTCGGTACGCAAAAGCCCGTAGGCATATTCGCCCTCTAAGCGGATGGTGGCGCGGTTTACGCCTGCGATTTCGCCGTCGTCCTGCTCGAGCACGTCCACTTTAAAGCCTTTGCGCTCGGCATAGCGCAAATACATGCGCAAAAGCATGCCCGCCCAATCTTCCGCCTCGGTGCCGCCGGCGCCGGCGGTGATGTCGATAAAGCAATTGTTCGGGTCGGCCGGCTGGTTGAACATGCGCTTGAATTCCAAATCGGCCATTTGCGCCTCGAGCGCCGCCACATCTTGCTCCACCGCCGCAAAGCCCGCTTCGTCGGCTTCTTCCACCGCCATTTCAATCAACATGCGGTTGTCGTCGATGCCGGTGGCGATGTGCTCGAGCGTGAGCACAATGCCCTCGAGCATTTTGCGCTCTTTGCCGATTTCCTGCGCTTTTTTCGGGTCGTTCCAAAGCTCGGGGTCTTCCGAGAGGCCGACCACCTCTTCGAGGCGCTCTTTTTTGCCCGCATAATCGAGATACACGCGGATATCCGCGCTGCGGCCCTCAAGGTCGGATAAAGTATTGTTGAGCTGGTTGATGGCTTCTGCTTCCATGATCTTCTTTTCGCTATCGAATTCAACCGAGTATTGTACTGGATTTTTAAAACTTTGGGGCAGCGCAACCGCGCAGACCGGATTCTCGAATCCGACCTGCGGAAACGGCGAAACTGCGTAGAACCTGCGTAGTACGCATGGCGCTTGCACCACACCCAAAACCCAACCAGGCAGTCTGAATACATAAAAACATTTTTCAGACGGCCTGATACCTTTGCAAAACCAGATATCTGTCGCACCCGCGCAGGCGGGTGCCCGGTGCAAAGCAGCGCTTTGCTTGCCTCATGCATTCTTAAAAAGAATAAATTCTTTATAAAATCAAATATTTGATTGTTTTCGTATTGGTGGCGACTATTTGCCCGACAACTGAAGCTGCGCTTCAGGCTGGGCTCCTGCCTGCGCAGGAGCGACGGAACGGGCATTTTGCAAAGGTCGCAGGCCGTCTGGAAAAGAGTTTCAGACGGCCTGTGCGCCATGTGTACGATTACGCTGCGCTAATCGTACCTACGGCCTACGGCCTCTACGGCGGTTTGCTTCACATGCAATCATCAGCAATCAATGCCAATCACCATTAAACACCTTCTGCAAAAATCAGCGCGCCTGATATTTCGCCAGCGCCGCCCGAATCTGCGGCAAAGCCGCGCGCGCCGCTTCTTCGCCGAGCTTGATGGCCTGGTGCTTCTGATCAAAGCCGCCCACCGCGCCCAATTGCTGCACCTTGGGCTTAATCACCACCGTGGCCTTGCTCAATTCCTGATTCAGCGCCGACACGCTCATAATATTCAGGCTCTGATCCAAATAAGAGAAAAAGCCCGAATCCGAAAGCTTGGCCGGGCGGGCGGAAATATCCACCGCAATCACCACATTCGCGCCCATATTGCGCGCCGCCGTTACCGGCACCGGCGCCGAGAGGCCGCCGTCCACATATTTATGCCCGCCGATTACCGCCGGCTGAAACACATTCGGAATGCTCACCGAAGCGCGCACCGCCTGGCCCGTGTTGCCCCGGTTAAACGCCACCATCTTGCCGCTCGAAAAATCCGTGGCCACCGCCGCAAATTTCACCGGCAAATCCTGAATCGCGCGGCCGCCCACCTTGCGGTTGATATAATCTTGCAGCTTTTGCCCCTTGATAAAGCCCGTGGTGGATAAAGTTAAATCCACCACATCGGCTTTTTCCAAAATTTCCGCTTCCAATTCCAGCCGGTCGGGGCTCATGCCCGAAGCATAAAGGCTGCCCACCACCGCGCCCGCGCTCGTGCCCGTCACCATATCAATCGGAATATTGTTTTGGCGCAACACCTTGATCACCCCGATATGGGCAAAGCCCTTAGAAGCCCCGCCGCCCAGCGCCAGCGCCACCACCGGCTTGGCCGCAGGCTGCGGCTTGGGCGCCGGCGCCTGCGTGCTGCCGCAAGCGGCCAAAAAAAGCGCCGCAGCAGCATATAAAAAAGCGCGGCGGGCAGGGCGGGCAAAAGATAAAGTAAGCATAGCGTTTAAAATCAGCGTGATAACAAAAGCCGCATTATAACGCGCCCGCGCTTAAAGAAACATCAAGGCCGTCTGAAAAAATGTTTCAGACGGCCTTTAAATCAAAAACCTTAAACCCGAAAAACGCGTGCGTGCCTGTGGCACACACCCTACACACGAACCAAGAAGCCACCGCCCGACGGTAGGGTGTGTGGCGCAAGCCACGCACGCGTTTGGCGGGTGGAATGGTTTATGCCCCCATGCCGTCTGAAAAAGAAAAGGCCGTCTGAAAGAAAAGTTTCAGACGGCCTTTAAATCAAAAACCTTAAACCCGAAAAACGCGTGCGTGCCTGTGGCACACACCCTACACACGAACCAAGAAGCCACCGCCCGACGGTAGGGTGTGTGGCGCAAGCCACGCACGCGTTTGGCGGGTGGAATGGTTTATGCCCCCATGCCGTCTGAAAAAGAAAAGGCCGTCTGAAAGAAAAGTTTCAGACGGCCTTTAAATCAAAAACCTTAAACCCGAAAAACGCGTGCGTGCCGGTGGCACACACCCTACACACAAACCAAGAAACCGCCGCCCGACGGTAGGGTGTGTGGCGCAAGCCACGCACGCGTTTGGCGGGCGATGCAGGGCATAGGCCGGATGCTCGAATCCGACACTTGCTCGAAGAGCAAGCATATCGCGCCTATTCGGCCTTGCGGCCAAATGTCGGATTCGAGAATCAGCAAGGCGTAGGTACGATTAGCGCAGCGTAATCGTACGCATGGCACACAGGCCGTCTGAAACCTCTTGTTCAGACGGCCTGTGTTTGTTTTATAAAAACCGAAGATTTCATGCGTACGCACGCCGCAAAAGCGCACCATGCCGAAAAAAGTTCCCGAAAATGGCAAAAAAATGACAAATTTTGTCAGCCTAACAATCTGCGGCAGCCCCAAGCCCCCTATTTTCGCCGCAAATATTCCCCCAAAAATCAAAATAAACGCCAATAAAATCAATTAAATAAATATTTAATTTCACAAAAGACAAAAGCTGGCACACCGAATGCTTAACTAAATTCAACCGCCAAGGCCGCAGCCGAAACAGAGCAGCGGCAGCCAAGCCCAAGCGGCGCTGTATTCCTTCTTCATTGTTGTACCCTGAGCAGTATTAGCAGTAACCATAAAAAAACGTGCCAAGCACATTACGGGATTTTTTTTCATAACAAACTATTCACAATAACTGGAGTTCAAACACATGAAAGCTATTCAAAAAGGTTTTACCCTGATCGAGTTGATGATCGTTGTGGCGATTATCGGCATCTTGGCAGCAATCGCGCTGCCGATGTATGGTGATTACACCGCACGCGCCCAAGCTACTGAAGGTTTCGAGGTTTTGGGTGGTCTGAAAACACCGTTAATTGAAGCTGTTTCTTCTGAAAGCAATGCTGTTGCCTGTAATTCCAGTGCAGCGTGGTTCAATGATGCAGTGAAAACTGGCAAATATGTGTCAGGTGTTACTGCAACTGCTACTGGTGCAAATTGTGCTTTGGTAGCGACATTTAAAGCCGCTGCTGCGGGTGTCAATGATAAAGTAGCGGGTAAAACCATTACTATGACTTTTGCATCCAATACTGGTGGTTGGACATGTAACACTGATTTGGCCGCAAATATCGCGCCGAAAGCTTGCCAACCTACTCCGTAAAATTTAAGAAAAATAAATTAATAAAGCCCGCCTTGCGGGCTTTATTAGCAATAAAAAGGGCAAACGCATGCATCAAAACAAGGGGTTTACCATTATCGAGTTGATGATTGTGGTGGCTTTAGTCGGCATTTTGGCGATGCTTGCATTGCCGATGTATGCCGATTACACGGCCAAGGCGCAAACCGCAGAGGGCGAATCTTTGCTGAAAGGCTTGAAATCACCGCTGGTGGAAGCTGTTTCCAATGGCGGTATTGGGGAATGCAATGCGCAAGAAGAATGGTTTACCAGCCAAGTGCGTAGTGGAAATTATGTGGGCAATATTGCGCTTTCAAGCAATGAAGCCAATCGGCAATGCTTGTTGGTGGCTACCTTTAAAACCAGCGGCATCAACGATAAAGTTGCCGGTAAAAAAATCAAAGCCGCGCTCGAAGCACAAATTAAATTCGTCAAAGCTGTCCAGGTCATTGGCCAGCAAATGCAGTTTGCCTTGCTGCACCGTGCGGCGGCTGGTCAGCGCTTTGTGCAGGCCTTGAATTTCGCGACCATCAAAGCTGGCCGTTTCCAGTTGGATGTAGTTGGATCGCAGTGCCAGCGGGGCCAAGGTTTTTTGGTGGGTGACCAAGTCTTTTTTGCTAATTACCCAACCGTAGGCAAAACCATTTTTATCCAGCACCTTGAGCTGGGTGAGAATTTTTTCGGGCTCTAAGGGGTTGCTGCCTGGGCGCAGCATGAGCACCGTATTTTGGGGAGGCAGTTGCAAAATCAGTGGGTTGTCCAGCGATGCCGGGGTCAGATTGACAAAGGCCAACCGGTGCTCGAGCAAGCTGGCAATTCCTAAAGACGACAGGCTGCGCAAAAGCGCATCGTCATACGCGCGGTGCAGCATGCCTTCGCGCCCTTGCAGGCGCGAGCGCAGTGCCTCTTGCAAATCAAAGATATAGCCGGCAATACGCTCTTTGCGATCCAGTACGGGCTCGCGGCAGACAAAAGAAGCGTTGGGAGAGTCGGTGTCTTTTACTATTGAGTTTGTAGCTTGT
>ERZ650307.963-NODE-963-length-16431-cov-4.462506_pt1 | contig 16431 bp, 14 predicted proteins | sample MGYA00376243_ERZ650307 | MGnify/ENA primary metagenome ERZ650307 (study PRJEB26733, sample SAMN07839242) | wastewater metagenome | biome: urban; feature: artificial channel; material: waste water | place: USA: North Carolina | collected 2016-03-31 ... | reverse complement strand
GCCACCACCGAGAACGTTTACGAGAACATCGTATTGACCAACAGTTGAAGTAACTGCGAATGGTTGGTTGATACCAAGACGAAGGTCAGCATGTGGGATGTATTCTTAGAGGCAGGCAGTGACGCACTTGAAGAACAATGGTTTTCCTTAAGTGATGCCGTAAAAACATCGTCAGTGACTGAAGAATTGCTGCAGCCTTTTGAACAGTATTTACAGCAGCAGTTAAATGTACAAGTAAGATGTATCTTAATTCCTTTTGCAAGAACTACGCAGGAGCAGATTGAGATTTTATCTGTTTTAGCGAATGCGCTGTCCGAACATGAAGACATTATACTAGATGTTACTCACGGCTTCCGGCATCTTCCAATGCTGTCTTTGGTTGCAGCTCGGTTTTTAAAAGTCCTTAAGTTTGTTCATGTACAGCATATTTACTATGGCGCTCTGGATATGACATCAGCAGAAGGCACACCTGTACTCAAGCTAGATGGATTGTTGAACTTATTAGATTGGATTGATGCTTTAGGTAAATTTGACAAAGATGGCGATTATGGTGAATTTTCTGAACTATTAATCAAAGAGGGGCTAACTCTTTCGGATGTCGAGCAGCTTAAGCAAGCTGCTTTCTACGAAAGAACTTCCAATAGCAGTAAAGCAAAAGAAAAGTTATCTACTCTATTTGCCAAACTTGAACAGATCAATACCCCTATATTTAATTTATTCAAGACGCAATTAATGAAGCGTTTAACTTGGTTTAAAGCCGCTAACCGTGGTTTACGTGAACAGCTTCGACTTCAAGCGAAAGCGAATCCCTGAGTGAAACAAGAGCATGTGTAAGACACACCGAATCCGCTCCGCCGGAGAGTCCCACGATCACGGTGTCCCCTTCTGTCATCAGTTTTTCTTTTTTGATCCAGTTTAATACATCTTCTGTCATTTATTTTTCCCAGATACATGCCGCTAACACGGTCATATCATCCTTCGCCTTTCCTCCCGTAAAAAGCATGACGCGCTCCATGATTTTCTTTGCCAGTATCCCCGGATTATTGGTCTGTATGCTCTCTATGATCTCCTGCATGGTATCCTCCGGTTTTTTCACATGCAGATATTCTAACACACCATCCGTAACCATGACAAGAAAATCCCCATGTGTGAGCTTTCTGTGGATGACATCCCCGGTACAGGACGCATCGACTCCCGCCGGAAGTGTGGACGCCCGCAGGCACTCCACCCGGTCTTTATGTTTCAGAAAAGATGCTGCTGCACCGATTTTGGTAATCGTCATCTGCCCACTGTACAGATCCAGATCCATGAAATCCAGTGTAGAGTAAGACTCACGATCTCCCTGCAGAACCATTGCCGAATTCATCATGCGGATAGCTGTCTCCTGAGGAAATCCTGCTTCCATAAATTTCTGCATCAGCTCTACCACCATATCGCTCTCCCGGAATGCAGACGGTCCGCTTCCCATACCATCGGAGACACATACATGATAATGCCCATTTTCCATCGAAAACAGAGAAAAGTTATCTCCACTGACACTCGATCCCTCTTCTTTTTCCGAAGCAACCCCGGATAATGCATAAAAGCAGGTATCTTCATACGCTGTAATCATAACCGGTTCCTGTGTCAGTATGGATCTGGTATCCTCTTTCAGCCGGACCGCCATGCCTGAAGCACGCTCGAGCGCTTTTCGATAATTTTTAACAGGAATTCCGCCTCCCCACTTACTTGCCACCAAAGCGGTCACCATGCGCCGCTTTTCTTTGTCCTCATAAACATGTATCTGTTTTACATCCAGTCCCCGTTCCCTTGTCTCAAACGCAATTTTTGCCAGCAGAACACGCTCTGTCCGGTCCATACACCGGATTCCCTGATCCCAGTCCTGCAAAGCATCCGCCATCGCATCCAGCTGATCCGCGATTACCTTGCGGTTCTCCTGCAGGCGGTGATACCATGCCTCATTGAGTTCCATACGGGAAAAAGCCCAGATTGCCTCTTCCACCATCCCGGAATAACGCGGACACTCTTCCATAAAATTCTGACTTAAAATTTCTTCTTTGGTACTGTGTTGTGCAACTGCCTGCAGCATCCGGCGGATTTTTATCCAGAAATCCGGTTTCTGCTGCTCTAAACACACGACACATCCATCGCAGTCCGCACACAGCTTTCCGGTAATCTCCTGGGCAAGAATATCCAGATGGTCCTGCTGTTTTGGCTTTTGCCTGCCGTCCATCGCGGCAAATGCCACGGAAAGCTCGTCAACTGCCTCTGCAAATGCATGAATCCGCCCCTGAGGGTCCATTCCAACCATCGTTTCCACGCCTTCCTCTTCCACCCGGTTCTTATGTCTCTCCCGGAAAATCTGACTGCCCATTCCGATTCCATAATGGAACAATACTGCCAGTGCAAACACGATCACACCTTCGCTGATGCCAAGGATCAATGCCTTTTTCTCCATATTCAGAATCAGAAGTCCCGATGTATTCATCGCGATCGTTGTAATTCCCGCAATCATTCCTGCCGTCCATCCGCTGCAGCGCCTGTTTGCCCATATATAAAACCGGATTGCGATTCCCAGTACAAAAAGAATAAACAGATATTTTACAATCGCAGCCACCGGCATGCACCAGCCCATTCCCACAACCAGTCCTATGTATAGCAGAAAATTTCTCTTTTTATCCAGACAGCATGCCGTGTAAAATGCCGGCACCACCGGATAATATCCCATGATACATAACATACTTGCCGCCAGCCCGAATACTGCATAGATCATTTTTCCGATCAGCGATCCTATCCCCATTGTTTTCCATTGTCCTGTACGCATGATACACCTCCAAAAAATTGTTTTCGAGGGACAAGTATACACAGACAATGACGCATATTCTGTCAGATTTTCTGTGGTTTTCAAAAAAGTTTTCGCTCAAATCTTCCATCAATGCATTAAAGAAAAAGAAGAACCTGTTCAGACAGATTCTTCTTTTCTACTTCTTTTCCTTGAAGATGATTTCATTCTTATAAGTCAGTCCAAGCTTGCTTTTTGCCACATCTTCAATATATTGTGAGGATTTCATATACGTCTCAAGATCATCTATCTCCGTAGATCTCTCGGTTTCTTCCTCATACTGCTGTTGTAATTCTTTTTCTTTTGCCGCATATTCCGCATCTTTTGAACGTATCCTGCAGATCTGAACCGTCATGACAACCAAAAATGCAAGCACAATGATCATGATTCCTGCAGTACCGCTTCCACGGCGACGCTTTTTAGTTTTTCTCATGTTCTTTCTCCGATTCTTCAGGCTTCTTTCTTTTACGAAGCTTATTTAACTTTATTGTAGTCATTTCCCGGAACTTTTTCAACCTCTTTTTCAGATAATGAATCTTTTCCGTCAGATACCGCATAACAAACCGACTGCAGAAACTGTAATAAATCCACGCTCCCAGAAGGCTTCCCAGGAGTACATAGCCCCGGATTTTTCCATTATTTACCTGACAGAGATGCAGAAAAAAACAAAGCGAAATAACCAGCCAGTATACCAGATCCTCTAAGGAAATCATAAAGATCCCATGCGGAAAAATTCTACGAACTACACGGATTCCGTCATATGCCGCAAATGCTATCATCCCAAACAGAAAAAAATGTACAAAAATCCTGCCCTCTTCCACTTAACCGAACCACTTTCCAAAGACACCCCGGCCAGGTGTTCCGGAATATTGAAGCATATCCACGGTTCCATCAATTTCCACTTCTTTTTTCTGCAGGTCCAGCCGGTTTACGTGAAGTTCTTTTCCCTTAATCGTCAACCGTCCGAGTTCTGTGTCAAGGATAATCTCATTTGCATCAAAATTTACAACATCCGTTACACCGGTAAAACTTCCGCTTTTCCGGTTCTGCAGGATCAGCTTATGCTGCCCTGTGCTGTTTGACTGTCCTCTTTCTTCCATACAAGCGCCCTCCTGTTAAAGAGTATGCGCCACACTTCTAGGATATGTATTCAAACAGATCTTTCGCCTGTTCTTTTTTGGTCGTATCCTGAATATCCGTAACACGCACTTTTACGGATTTCTGTCCAAACAGAATTTCTATTTCGTCTCCGACTTTTACATTGGTGGATGCCTTGGCAGGTTTTCCGTTTACCATAACACGTCCTGCATCACAGGCTTCATTGGCGACCGTTCTTCGCTTGATCAGGCGTGATACTTTTAAAAATTTATCTAATCTCATATTATTTCTCCTTATAACAGAAAAGAGAGCGTCCAATGACGCTCTCCCACATATTCCACCAGAATTAGTTCAGGGAATCCTTTAAAGCCTTACCTGCTTTAAACTTCGGTGCCTTAGAAGCTGGGATTGTGATTTCCTGCTTTGTCTGTGGGTTTCTTCCAACTCTTGCTGCTCTCTCAGAAACCTCGAAAGTACCGAATCCAACTAACTGGATCTTCTCACCCTTCTTCAGCTCCTCAGCAACAACATCTGTGAATGCCTTAACTGCTGCTTCAGCGTCTTTCTTTGAAATCTCTGCCTTCTCAGCTACTGCTGCAACTAACTCTGCTTTGTTCATGTTAAAATTCCTCCTATGGATTCCTATATTATATAATTCGAGTTCCTTCTCTCAAATTACTTACAAATCTATTTATACTTGTTTTCCATCCTTTTGTCAAGGAAAAATGCGATATTTTCGGGCTTTTGGGCACTTAAAAACAACCAAAATTCTGTCCGGAAAACCGTCATTTTGACACAAGCGAACTGGAGGATGTCATACTGGAAATCAGATCCTTGAGTGTATCAAGCTCTTCCTGCCGGTTCTTGTACTCGCTCTGACTGCCGGAACTCTCCTGGGAACTGCTCTGGCTGCTGCTTTCTGAACTGCTCTGACTGCTCCCCTGTGAGCTGCTCTGGCTGCTGCTTTCTGAGCTGCTCTGACTGCTGCCTGTTTCACTGGAATCTTCATCCGCGAGATTGATAACAATTGTCGATTTCTCCGAGTTGACATATAAGTTCCGCTTCCAGGTATCATAATCCGAAGAATATACCGTAATTGTATGGCTTCCATAGGTTAATTTCACCGGCTTCTCATAGTCCGTTTCTTTTCCGTCAATTGACAGCACCGCATCTTTTGCATCGATGACAAACTGCACCTTTCCGTAAGACGGTCCTTCGCCTTTTAAGGTGTCAAGATCCACATTTGTAGTCTCGCCACGCGTAATCGTCACTTCCGTACTGCCGCCCCATCCGTCATTGGCTACGCGAAGTTCATAGGTTCCTTCCGGCACCTGAATCTCCATATCCGGTGTAATTTCCGCAAAAATCTTTGTGCCCAGCTGCAAAAAACTTTCTTCAAACAGTTTGGTGTTGGACAGTGCAAGCGTTCCCTGTGCGGTTGTCACACGCACCGCAAGAATGTTTTTATCCCTGCCGACAACGCTTAACGTATCCCCATCCGACAAATCCGTCATCTGGATTCTTTTATCTCCGGAAAACACAATCGTGTCATCCGTATAGCGATATTTTCCATCTCCGATCTTTAGCATGTCCAGATCCGGATTTACCGAAAACCGGGTGATATTGTCGTATACCCATGCCTGATCCGAAATCCGGGCTTCCGTGAGGATTCCTTCGCTGTCTACATCCCCGATGGTCACAAGCAGACCGGGTTCAAAACTTGTCACAGGTGTCCGGTTTCCGTATTTATCATAAAAACGGGTGCCTGTTCCGTAATAATACCGGTATTCCATTCCATCCGCATACCGGTACAGCTGGAGACTTTCCTGAATCTGATCGACTGCGGTCAGCAGAAACTCTTCGGACTTTTCCGTTTCCGTGGAATTCTCCTGTGTTTCCTGTGTATTCCGGTCTGCGATGGAATGATGAAAATAGGTAACTCCGTCATCTGTCGTCTCCTCCTGCTGTCCACATGCCACAAGCAGACACAGCCAAAAAAGCAGACTCAAATATGTAATTGTTTTTTTAATTCTGTCTCTTCTCATATCCTTAGTATAGCTCATTCTTCACAGAAAAGAAAACAAATTTTCCAGAAAATGTTCCCTTGCCGGCTCCGCTGCAATCAGCCGGTTTAATTTTTCAATATCTCTGCCGGATACCCATGCTTTATGCGAGTTACTGTAGTGATTGGATACTTTCCAGAATTTCTCTGGAAACAGAAGCAGCACATGCAGCAGCTGTTTTTCTTCCTTGCACAATTTTCTCTGCTTTTCATAGGCTTCCAGAATATGTTTTCCCATGTCCGTACTCCAACTGTTTTTTTCCAGAATCTTACGCAGATAGTTTGCCAGATCCACCATCTGTTCTCCGTAAAACAGATTTTCATAATTTACGAGCCGGACCCCCTGTGCTGTACGAAGCATATTATGCTGGTTACAATCCCCGTGACAAAACCCCCTGGTTCCCCCCTGGTCTTTTCGCTCCTGCAGCATCCCGACCGCTTCTTTCGCCTGTGCGATATAATGCGTATACTGTTCCCAGAATGACCGCTCAAACTCGTTTCGGGTTTTTCTTGACTGCACAAAATTTTTTACCAGGATCAGTTCCCGGTAATGCCGGTAATAGAGCACTGCCGGTTCATTCTTTGTATTTTTCATAAAATCCGGAATTTCCGTAACACAGGATGAAACACAGCAATGAAACCCTGCCAGCGCCTGGGCACCGGCAGCTACATCTTTCTCCCGACCTGTCTGGCATTCATTTCCCTCTACCAGATCTTTCAGCCAGAAACGCATGCCACTTTCATCCGTTACCACACACTGCCCGTCTTTTGTCAGACTGACCTGTTCCACCGGATATCCCTTTTCCTGCATGCTGCATAATATTTCGCGCACAAATTTTGCGCGTTCTGCAGATCCCCGAAACGGTGCAAGTACTTTTTTCCCCTGATCCGTCTCACAGCAAAACACACCTCTGCCTTTCGTGATCTGTTTTATTTCTATGTCATATTGCTCCAACATTGCTTCCGGCTGATAATACAAAATGAAACCCCTCCCACATGACTTGAATCTATTTTCATCATATGGAAAGGGTGTCTTATTTATTCCTGTTTTGTCTGTTGCAATTGCAAAGCAAGTGCAAGCAGCGTCTCTTTATTATTCAGTTGCGGTTCATCAAGAACCTGTTCATACAGCGCCTGCAACACTTCTCCCATTTCTTTGCCCGTTTTCATTCCCTGTGCAATCAGATCCCTGCCGTTTATGGCAAGATCCTTTTTCTGCACACACTGGTGTTCTTTTAATATCTCACGATAAGTTTCTTCGTAGGCATCAATATAGGAAAGCTTTTTCTGCCGCTCATACATGCTCTGCGCCAGTGTATCTGCACGCTTTACCGCAAACAGAGCCTCCATATTTTCCACTCCGATCCTGCTGATCGCACGGCGCACATTGCGCGGTGTCACGGCCGGACGGTCATCATGATAGCGCACGAGCAGGCATACGCGTTTTATTGTTTCGTTGTCAAACTTCAACCGCCGCAAAATAACCCGTGCCATTTCCGCACCTTCTGCCGGATGTCCTTTAAAATGATTCTGCCCTTTTTCATCTGTCGTTACACACACCGGTTTGGCCACATCATGAAGCAGCATGGTCAGGCGCAGAATCCGGTCCTGTTGGACTTCCTGCATGGCATGAATGGTATGTTCCCCCACACTGTAACAATGATGTTTCGTAATCTGCGGGGTTTCCATCATCCTGTCAAACTCCGGGAGAAATACTCTGGAAAGTCCCAGCTCATATACCGTACGCATCTCCTCCGGATGTGCAGAGGTGAGCAATTTCACCATTTCGGTCTGGATTCTCTCCGCACTGACTTTCTGTAAATTGTCTGCCAGATCTGCCACAGCCTGTCTGGTTTTCTCCTCAATGGAAAATCCAAGCTGTGCGGCAAAACGCACGGCGCGCAGCATACGCAGCGCATCCTCTCCAAACCGGTCATGCGGTATCCCCACACAACGGATCACGTGCCGTTTGAGATCCCCAATCCCGTCAAATGCATCCACCAGTCCTGCGGTATCATTATATGCCATGGCATTGATCGTAAAATCCCGGCGTTTTAAATCCTCTACCAGATTTCCCGTAAAAGTCACTGTCTTCGGATGTCTGGCATCTTCATATTCCCCATCGATCCGGTAAGTTGTCACTTCATACCCCGTATGATCCAGCATAACCGTAACGGTTCCATGTGCAATGCCCGTATCAATCGTATGGGAAAACAGCGATTTCACCACCTGCGGTTTCGCGGAAGTTGTAATGTCCCAGTCCTGTGGGCTGCGTCCTAAAAGTGTATCTCTGACACATCCACCCACGGCATAGGCATCATACCCCTCCTGCTGAAGTCTGTGTATAATTTGCTTTACGTGTTCTGGTAATTGAATTTTCATAAAAATGCGTAGTGTCCTTTTTCCCCTGTTTTGACTTTATATAAAATCTCATCTGCGCTGCGGATTAATTCATTAATATCTTCCTCTTTTCTCACATCCCCTGCGCTTGCAATTCCGATGGAACAAGTAATCCGCGATTTTTCGGTCGTCGTGATCGCATGGCCGAGATAATTTTCAATCTGCCGCTGGAATCCCTGCGTGGAATTGATTTTCTCATAGATTCCTTTTGCAATCTGTTCAAGAATTTCCCGGTCATCGGTATTTAAGATCATAATAAATTCATCCCCGCCATATCTGGCGACAAATCCTCTTCCCTTTACCGCCTTGCGGAAAATCTTTGCCATTTCCTTTAAGATCAGATCCCCGACGTCATGTCCGAATGTATCATTATAATGCTTGAAATTGTCCAGATCAATAAACATCAACCCGACATGATGTGTCTTTTCCGACACACGGTAACACTCAATCATCTGCCGAATCTCTTCGTACATACCGGCACGGTTATAAATACCGGTAAGCATGTCCGTAACCGCAGCTTCCTGCAGCTTGCGGTTCATCATATAAATCTTGTCGTTTGCCTCCATGCGATTGATCGAATACTCCATCTCCCGAAAAAGCAGGGAATAGATTCTCAGGTCATCCTCGTTGAGCATGTAGCGTTCGATCGAACCATGCCAGTTATCCTTCATGCGGACATATGTGATCAGAAGGCTGGTCAGCTTTCCGTTTTTGAAAAACGGTGCTGCCACAAACGAACATACATCATCTATTCCGAAATAACCGATCGTATCCTGATGTTCCAGAAAACTGTCGCTGATCTTTGATACCGCAAACCCCTGTGGATATTCCAGCATGGTATTTCCGATCGCCGCAATGTCCGCTTCCGTCATCTCACATTTGGTATCGTTATAAAGTACATGGGCACCATCTTCATGGTAACAGATATACAATGCACAATCCAGGCTGAAATGATTCATAAACGTATTGAACGCATTCTGTACCATACCCTCTACGTTGCTTCCGTTCACATCAATCAGTTTCTGCCATGTGGAAATAAACTCCATCTGTCTCCGGGACGTTGCATAATCCTGTAAAAGGCCTTCCTGTTTGATCAGGGCTTCAATTTCTTCCTCCCGCACGGCACACGTTTGCGGATGCTCTCCCAGATCAATTTCCTTCAGGAGATTCATGGGAAGCAGCCGTGCCGCCTGGGAATTAATCTCCTCATGCTGCAAAAGCGTTGCGCGTTCCATCTGGCAGCGCTCACTGCGCCCCATTTCCTCAAACAGCTTCATTCTCTCTTTCCGGAATAAACGATAACTGAAAAACTCATTTCCCTCTGCCTGAAGCAGGAAACGCTCTGCCTGTTCAAAACTGACCAGTACCTCTTCCTTCTTTCCATCCATGCGGTTAAGCATTGCCATGGAAAATGTGTATAGAAACATATCCTCATCACACTTGGCATAGTCATGGATGATTTCCTCGTTTTCATTTTCTTTTTCTTTCTCAATAATATAATTCAGGAACTGCCGGCAGTTAAGCAAGTAACGTTCACAGTTAAACCGGTCTTTCTGCATGATGCTCACAAGTGCTAAAAGACCATATAATTTTGACAGATTACATACACGCAGACTGTTAAGATGCAGTTTTTCTATTACCTTCATCGCCATCAGCAGATCATGTTCCGCCTTCGCATAGTTCTCCTGCATAATATAATTCAGTGCACGGTTGTAAAACACTTCCGCAATATCCTCCGGAAGACGCAAATGGTAAAACACCTCAATGGCACGGTTATAATAATGCTCCGCAATCCGGTTTTTTCCCATGGCACTCAGATTATATCCGATGCCGGACAGAATTCTGCCCTCATAAACATCATCCCTTGATTTCATGAACTGGTATGTACGCACGGAATACAGCATGGCAATCTCATTCATACCATTCGTTGATGCAAGCATAATGTTTTTCTGATATGCATCATATACCAGCTGCTCATTTCCAATCTCTTTTGCCAGTGCCACCCCTTTACTGAAATATAAAAGAGATGCCTCGGAACGGTAGGCCCTTGCAACCATCTCCGGCCGATTATCATATGCATAAATATAAATATGTGCCAGATGATTCCGGTAATTGTTCTGCATCAGCTTTTCAATCAGCCCTTCATGAATCGGGATATCCTGTATACAGAAAAAAATATTGTACCAGCCGGACATACGCGCCATAACAGACAAGAGTTCCGCCTTGAATATCTGTTTCTCATTCCCACTTTTTTGTGCTTCCTCCCGGGCATACTGTGCATACATTTCCGCCTGTTGCAGTTTGCCCTGATACATCAGGCACGTTCCCTTTAAAAAGGAACATTCACTGCGGTAAAACAGATCTTTGCAAACGGATGGCAGACGCATTGCTGAATCAACCATCTCCAGTGCCTTAGAAAGCTCTGCACGCAAAATAGCGGTACGGGTATACAATAGATAAAATTCCCGCAGGGTTATATCATCCACAAAAATATCTTCAAATTTAAGTTTATATTCAAGTTTCTGCAAGTACCATTTTGCCTGGTCACAATCCAGAAACGTAATGATTGTCTCTACCTTTGCAAGCATGTGGCTGTAATTTTTCTCTTCTGCCACATCCTCCGCATTCTCCCGGTTTCTGTGTTTCCCGGAACTTCCAATATGATAAATCTGGCTGCTGTCTTCAAGTTTTTCCACGATTGCATCCCACATGTTGACGGCCATATCCAGCCGCGGCTGCATTTCGTTTACTCCAAGCACAATCCCGATTTCCGTACACGGTTCTGTCAGCAGCCGGTAAATAAGTTCCATGGAACTGCGTCCTGCCAGCTGGAAACGGTTAATTACAATCATAATCGGCCGGTATTCCGTGAGTTTTTTCAGCATGGCAACGATGGCTTCTGTCATGCGCCGCTGCTCATATTCCACTTCATTTAACAGCACCCCTTCTTCCCTTTTGCAGATACCATCTTCATAGTACCCTAAAAACAAAGACCGGTGCAGTTCATAAGTTCCGCATTCGCGCAAAAAAGCTTCAAAATCTCCCTTTACAAATTTGCGGAACATGTCACAGATAATGTCCAGAAAAGGCGCATATGCCCCGGACAATGTCTCATATTGCAGTTCACAACAGGCAAAAAAAACGTTATCGTCTTCCTGATAACGTTTTTTATTCTCCAGCCCGGACACAGAAAAGTCATTGTTATAGCTTGCCATAACAATGTTCTTTTCTGCGTTTCCGATTCTGTGATATACCTGTTCTATAACACCATTAAAATACTTTTCAATCATGGCTCCAACCCCCTATTTGAAATCCATAATCCCGGCTGATTTTTAATATGCCTTGCCCCAATATACCAGCTTATGTGCCGGTTTTCCACAGCATACACAAACATCTGAAATCTGTTCCTGATCATTAAACGGCATACAGCGTGAGGTTACTGCCAGATCTTCTTTGATCTTGTCCTCACATGCCTGATCTCCGCACCACATACCACGGATGAATCCCGGTTTATTTTCTGCAATATCCTTAAATTCTTCGTAATTATGTGCATCCCAGATATGTGCATCACGATGTGCCTTTGCACGCGCAAACATATCTTTCTGAACGGTCTCTAACAGTTCCGGAATCTTTGTCTCGATCTCATCCAGGGAAACCTCAATTTTCTCTCTGGTATCTCTGCGGACAACCACACATTTATTTGCCGCAATATCTTTCGGTCCCAGTTCCACACGAAGCGGAATTCCACGCATCTCCTGCTCAGAGAATTTCCATCCCGGACTCTTATCGGAATCGTCCAGTTTTGCACGGCAGACTTTTCCCAGACGCTCACGCACTTCGTTTGCCTTATCCAATACGCCATCCTTCTGCATCTGGATCGGGATAACCATTACCTGTGTCGGTGCTACCTTAGGTGGCAGAACCAGACCATCATTGTCGCCGTGAACCATGATGATGGCTCCGATCAGACGTGTTGTCATTCCCCACGAAGTCTGGTGTACATACTGTAATTTATTCTGTTTATCGGTATACTGGATACCAAATGCCTTTGCAAATCCATCTCCGAAGTTGTGACTGGTTCCAGACTGCAGGGCTTTTCCATCATGCATCAGTGCCTCGATGGTATAGGTGTCTTCCGCACCGGCAAATTTTTCTTTTTCTGTCTTCTGTCCGCGGACAACCGGCATGGCAAGGAACTCTTCACAGAAATCTGCATACAGATTCAGCATCTGGATGGTACGTGCCTGTGCCTCCTCTGCGGTTGCATGCGCCGTATGCCCCTCCTGCCACAGGAATTCTCTGGAACGCAGAAACGGACGGGTTTCCTTTTCCCAGCGTACTACGGAACACCACTGGTTGTACACCTTTGGCAGATCACGGTAAGACTGGATCAGATTTTTATAAAAATCGCAGAACAGTGTCTCAGAAGTAGGTCTGACGCACAGACGCTCCGGTAGCTGATTGAGTCCGCCGTAAGTCACCCATGCGACTTCCGGTGCAAATCCTTCCACATGATCCTTCTCTTTTTCCAGAAGGCTCTCCGGAATAAACATCGGCATATATACATTCTCTACGCCTGTTTCTTTGAATCTGCGGTCTAATTCATGCTGTATATTTTCCCAGATAGCATACCCATCGGGCTTGATGATCATGCAGCCCTTTACTGCGGAGTAATCAATCAGCTCTGCTTTCTTTACGACGTCGGTATACCATTGTGCAAAATCTTCCTCCATGGAAGTAATGGCTTCAACAAGTTTCTTCTCTTTCGCCATGTCTTTCTCCTTTTCTGCGACCACTGTGCGGTCATTTTTTACGTTATACTCGTGTAAGAGTTTTCTTTTCTGCCCGCAAAATGCGCAGAAAAGCTCGAATATATAATATGACGAACACAGCCGATTGTCAAGATTTGCGTGAAGTGAAACCGCTCGATAACGGCTAAATGGGTTACTGTTCACTCAGCACCTGAATACCATTAACATTCTGTTTCGAAATTTCTCGGACTGATTTCATAGGTCATCTCTTTGCCACTGACCGGATGAACAAAATCGATATGATAACTGCACAGTGCCGGGGTTCCTCTTTCAGCCTTTCCATATTTGTGATCTCCGCAGATCGGAGTTCCAAGATGTGCAAGCTGTACACGGATCTGATGATGGCGGCCGGTATGTAAAGTAATATCCAGCAATGCAGATCCTTCTCCCTGCCTGATCACCTGATAATCAAGTACCGCTTCCTGTATCTTATTTTGTGACGTTGCTGTATGCCGTGGTTTCTGCAATTGCGACCGCTTCCCGTCTGCCGGATGCCTGATGTCTTCCCGTTCGTTCTCCCTCTGCTTCTGTTCTATTACACAGGATTTATTTTCTTTCGGTTCAAATTGTATCCAGTCCTGCAGTGTTCCTGTCTTTTCATGCCCCGTAGCCTGTTCAAAAGTTTTTCCTTCCGGCAGCCGGACTTTTGCATAATATTTTTTCCCAAAGGAATGGTCTTTTACCTGTGCCGACAATTTTGCTGCCGCCTGTTTTGTTTTTGCAAACACCATCACGCCTTCCACCGGCTGGTCCAGCCGATGGACTACACCGATAAACGGCTGTCCGGTTCCTTCCTGCGCTACGTGATTTAAAAGTATGCTCACCATGTCTTTCTGCCCCAGTTTTTTGGTCTGCGTTGCAATGCCTGCCGGTTTGTAGCAGATGATCAGCTGTGCATCTTCATATAAAATTTCTGGTTGTATCATGATTTGTTTTTCCTTATGTTTTCTTTTCTGCTGCGCATTCTTTTTTGAGTTTTTTTTTGGGTGGGTGGAAAATGAGATCTACGCAGCTTTTCCTGCTCCCTATGGTTCTCTTATTCTGCTGTCTGGACATATACAATTTTTCTTTATCTTTATATCCTTCTTATTGGTGCTGTTGGGACATATACTGTTTTTCTTTATCTTTATGTCCCGACCATCTATACTGTTGGGACATATACAATTTTTCCTTGCTTCTATGTCCCTCTTTCTTTTTCTGTCGGGATATTTCAGCTATCTTTTTGCACATATGTCCCACTCTCTTTGTTTGATGGGATTTCACAGCTATCTTTTTGTGCATATGTCCCATTCTCTTTGTTTGATGGGATTTTACAGCTGCCTTTTTTGCATATGTCCCTCCTGTTCATACAATCAGGATTTATAACCGGGAATAATGATTTCCCGTGCATGTTCCACCTGCTCTTTGGTCGGCGGCTCCACATCTTCCAGTGCATAAGGAATCCCAAGTTCTTTCCATTTAAATACCCCCAGCGTGTGATATGGCAAAATTTCCACACGTTCCACGGTTTTTAACGTATCAATAAATGCACGGAGCCTGTGTAACTGCCCATCATCATCGGTAATGCCCGGCACAAGTACGTGCCGAATCCACATCGCTTTACCGTGATCCGACAGACAGGTTGCCATATCCAGAATATTTTTATTCGTCTGGCCTGTCAGTTGTTTATGCTCGTCCTCATCAATTTCCTTTATGTCGAGCATAAACAGATCCGTCACTTCCATCAGTTTTTCAAACTTAGAATAGAATGGTTTCTCACGGGTAAACGGGTTGCCCGCTGTATCCAGACAGGTATTGACGCCTTTTTCTTTGGCAAGCGTAAACAATTCTGTGACAAAATCAATCTGCAACAGTGCTTCTCCGCCACTTACGGTAATACCGCCCTTTTTGCCCCAGTATCTTTTATACCGCAGCGCCTGTTGTAAAATTTCTTCTGCGCTTTTCATTTCCCCCTCGGTTTTTGCCCAGGTATCGGGATTATGGCAGTATTTGCAGCGCATATTGCAGCCCTTCAAAAAAATCAGATAACGCACGCCCGGTCCGTCTGCGGAACCGAATGTCTCGATTGAATGTATATTTCCTAGCATTGTTTTACCTCGTTTTTAACCAAACCAATAAAAGCATCGAATTATCATTTCATTAGTATGTGCAAATTATATCATAAAAACAGGGCTAATACACAAATATTCATTCATGTATTAACCCTGATTTCATATCCATTCCAACGGATATGATCTACGAATTACTCCGTTGCTTCGCAACTCTCGTGACCCCTTAGATCCTATTACATATGATCGTGGCAGGTACGTGCGATAACGTCCATCTGCTGCTCTTTGGTCAGATCAATGAACTTCACAGCGTAACCGGATACACGGATGGTGAAGTTTGCGTACTCTTCTTTCTCCGGATGCTCCATAGCGTCGATAAGCTTCTCCTTGCCAAACACGTTAACATTGAGGTGATGCGCACCCTGGTCAAAATATCCGTCCATAACGTTTACAAGGTTCTCAATACGCTCGCCTTCTTCATTTCCAAGTGCACCAGGGTTGATGGTCTGGGTATTGGAAATTCCGTCAAGTGCCCACTCATACGGGATCTTTGTCAGAGAGTTCAGGGAAGCAAGAAGTCCGCTCTTCTCTGCGCCGTAGCTTGGGTTAGCTCCCGGTGAAAGTGGCTCGCCAGCCTTACGTCCGTCTGGCATTGCTCCTGTAGCTTTACCATATACAACGTTGGAAGTAATGGTAAGGATAGAAGTTGTAGGCTCAGAATCACGGTAAGTGTGATGCTTCTTTAACTTATCCATGAATGTCTGTAACAGCCATACTCCGATATCATCGGCACGGTCATCATCGTTACCGTATCTTGGGAAGTCTCCCTCGATCTCGAAGTCTTTTGCAATTCCGTTCTCGTCACGGATAACTTTAACCTTTGCGTACTTGATTGCGGAAAGGGAATCGATTACGTGTGAGAAACCTGCAATACCGGTTGCGAACGTTCTCTTCAGATCAGTATCCATCAGAGAAAGTTCTGCTGCTTCATAGTAATATTTGTCATGCATATACTGGATCAGGTTTAAGGTATTTACATAAATATCTACTAACCAGTCCATCATCTTGTCGTACTTCTCCATGACTTCATCATAATCAAGGTACTCAGATGTAATTGGCTTGTAATCCGGTCCTACCTGCTGGCCGGTCTTCTCATCCACACCACCGTTG
>ERZ650307.960-NODE-960-length-16444-cov-11.786137_pt1 | contig 16444 bp, 15 predicted proteins | sample MGYA00376243_ERZ650307 | MGnify/ENA primary metagenome ERZ650307 (study PRJEB26733, sample SAMN07839242) | wastewater metagenome | biome: urban; feature: artificial channel; material: waste water | place: USA: North Carolina | collected 2016-03-31 ... | reverse complement strand
AAAAGATAGCGATGGAGATGGTGTTATTGATGAACTTGACAAATGTCCAGATACATTAAAAGGTGCAAAAGTTGATACTGTTGGATGTATGACTTTAATTAATTTAAATGTTAATTTTGATACAGCTAAATCAGAAATTAAAGATATTTATGGAACAAGAATTCATGATTTTGCAAAAGTTATGAATACAGACAAAAAATTAAAAGCTGACATAGAAGGGCATACAGACGCTGTAGGTTCAGTTCAATACAATCAAAAATTATCTGAAAGAAGAGCAGCTTCAGTTGTTAAAGCTTTAACAGATTTAGGTGTTGAAAAATCAAGATTAAAAGCTGTTGGATATGGAAAAAGTAGACCTATAGCTTCTAATGAAACTGCTGAAGGTAGAGCAGAAAACAGAAGAGTACACGCTGTAATGACTAAATAATTTAAGTTTTCTACTTAAATTTTCAAAAGGGGCTAGAAATTCTAGCCCCTTTTTTTATTATAAAAATTATTTAACAAAAAACTTACTACTTTTTAGATATAATCTTACCACTTTACAAATAATCTTTTAAAATTATAGGAAAAAAATTGCAAAAAAATATTAGAAACTTTAGTATCATAGCTCATATTGACCACGGTAAATCAACACTTGCAGATAGAATTATTCAAGAGTGTGGAGGAATAAGTGATAGGGAAATGACTTCTCAAGTTATGGACAATATGGATATAGAAAAAGAGAGAGGAATTACAATAAAGGCTCAAAGTGTTAGGCTAAACTACACTTTAAATGGAGAAAAATATATTCTAAATCTTATAGATACTCCAGGACATGTCGATTTCTCTTATGAAGTAAGCCGTTCTTTAGCATCATCTGAAGGTGCTTTGCTTATTGTTGATTCAACTCAAGGTGTTGAAGCACAAACAATAGCAAATGTATATATTGCAATGGATAATGACTTAGAACTTCTTCCTGTTGTTAATAAAATAGATCTACCAAGTGCTGATCCAATGAGAGTTTTAGCAGAAGTTGAAGAGGCTATTGGACTTGATTGTACAGAGCATAATTTAATAAGTGCAAAAACGGGTCTTGGAGTTAAAGATTTAATAGAGTCAATTATAAAAAGAGTACCTTCTCCAAATGGTGATGAGAATGCACCTACAAAAGCTTTAATCTACGACTCTTGGTTTGATAACTATTTAGGAGCTTTGGCACTTGTTCGAGTTTATGATGGAAGTATCAAAAAAGGTCAAACTTTAAGAATGATGAATACAAAAGTTGAGCATCAAGTTTTAAGTTTGATGTATCCTCATCCACTAAAAAGAGAAGATACTTTAGAGATAAAAACAGGTGAAATAGGTATTGTTGTATTAGGTCTTAAAACTTTAGATGGAATTGCAGTTGGTGATACAATGACTGATGCAAAAAATCCAACTGCACAGATTATTGATGGTTTTGAACCTGCAAAACCATTTGTATTTGCAGGACTTTATCCTATAGAGACAGATAAATTTGAGGATTTAAGAGAGGCTTTGAATAAACTAAAATTAAATGACTCTTCAATCTCTTTTGAACCTGAAAGTTCAATGGCTCTTGGAAGTGGATTTAGAACTGGATTTTTAGGAATGCTTCATATGGAAGTAATAAAAGAGAGATTAGAGCGAGAGTTTGATTTAGATTTAATAGCAACTGCTCCAACAGTTATTTATGAAGTTTTAAAAAGAGATGGAGAAAAAATAACTATTCAAAATCCAAGCGAACTTCCTGAGCCAAACTATATAGAGACAATTTTTGAACCTTATGTAAAATCTACAATTTTAGTTCCTGATGAATTTTTGGGAAATGTTATAAAACTTTTAAATGATAAAAGAGGAATTCAATTAAAAATGGATTACATAGGAAAAAGAGTTCTTCTTGAGTATGATTTACCTATGAATGAGATTGTAATGGATTTTTATGATAAATTAAAATCTACAACAAAAGGTTATGCATCTTTTGATTATGAACCTGTTGGATTTAGACCAGGAAACTTAAAAAAACTTGATGTTAGAGTTGCTGGAGATATAGTTGATGCACTATCTATTATAGTTCCTGAAGATAAAGCTGTTTCAAGAGGAAGAGAGTTTGTAAAAGCACTAAAAGAGCTAATTCCTAGACAACTTTTTGAAGTTGCAGTACAAGCTAGTATTGGAAGCACAATAATTGCAAGAGAGACTGTAAAATCTATGGGAAAAAATGTAACTGCTAAGTGTTATGGTGGAGATATTACAAGAAAAAGAAAACTTCTTGAGAAACAAAAAGAGGGTAAAAAAAGAATGAAAGCTATTGGAAAAGTAAATGTTCCACAAGAAGCATTTATGGCTGTTTTAAAAATCTAAAAGGTTTTATTTTGAAGTGTACAAGTTGTGACAAGTTATCTTTACAAATTATTTGTAAAACTTGTCAAACTACACTTCTTGCTCCAAACTTTTATAAAAAAGAGCTAGAGAAAGATTTTTTTGTCTACTCTTTTTATGATTACAAAGATTTAGAAGATTTAATCCAAAGCAAATACCACTTTTATGGAGATAGAGTTTTTAATATTTTAGCTAAACTTAGTTTTAAGAAGTTTGCAGACAATTTTGAATTTACCCACCCTATTTTGGCTATTCCAATAGATGACCACACAAGACACGATTTCTCTCAAACTGCTATTTTGGCAAAGCATTTAAAAAGTTCTTTTATAAAACCAATTTTCAACACTTTAAAAGCTAAAAATATTGTCAAATATGCTGGTAAAAATCTAGAATTTAGACAAAAAAATCCAAGAAAATTTATCTATAGTGGAGTAAAAAATTGTGATGTAATTTTAGTTGATGATGTAATTACTACAGGAACAACTATTTTAGAGGCTAAAAAAGCTTTAAAAAAAGAGGGTGTAAATGTTTTGTTTGCTCTTACTCTATGCTCATTTTTAAATTAATAAAAGATATAATCTATGCTTTAAAAGGATTTAGATGCTAGGAATAATAGACTACAATATGGGAAATCTGGCAAGTGTTTATAACGCTTGTTCAAAATTTACAAAAGATTTAAAAATTGTAAAAAATGCAGATGATTTAAAAAATTTAGACAAAATAATACTACCAGGAGTTGGAGCATATAAAGATGCTATGCAACATTTAGAAGATAGTGGCTTAAAAGATGCTATTTTAGATTTTGCAAATAGTAAAAAACCACTTCTTGGAATTTGCCTTGGAATGCAACTTTTATTTGAAAGTTCTGAAGAGTTTGGATATACAAAAGGTTTAGGATTAATTGAAGGAAAAGTTGTGAAATTTGATAAATCAAAGATGAGTAGTGATTTAAAAATTCCACATATGGGTTGGAATAAAACAGTAAATAAAGATAATCCACTTTTTAAAAATCTACAAAACCCATATTTATATTTTGTACACTCTTATCATGTCGTTACAGATGATAAATATACAATAGCAACAACAAACTATGGATATGATTTTGTAAGTGCTGTAAACAAAGATAATATTTTTGGATTTCAACCTCATCCTGAAAAGTCTCATAATAACGGACTTAAAATATTAGAAAACTTTATAAATTTATAAATATTAAAAGGAAAATTATGGATATATTACCAGCGATTGATTTAAAAGATGGAAAGGCTGTAAGACTTAGCAAAGGGCTTATGGATAGTGCAAAAATCTACTCAGATGAACCATGGCAAGTAGCACTTAGATTTGAAGAGTTAGGAAGTAAGTGGGTTCATATTGTTGATTTAAATGGAGCATTTGAAGGAAAACCAGCCAACTTAGAGCAGATTAAAAAAATTAGAGAGAACTGTAATTTAAAAATTGAGCTTGGTGGTGGAATAAGAGATGAAAAAACTATTCAGATGTATTTAGAACTTGGAGTTGATAGATTAATTCTTGGCTCAATCGCTGTTAAAGATCCTCAATTTGTAAAAGATATGGCAAAAAAATATCCAATTGCTGTTGGAATTGATGCAATAAATGGAATGGTTGCAGTTGAGGGTTGGGCAGAAGTTTCAACAATGAAAGCTACAGACCTAGCACAAGAGTTTGCAAATGCTGGAGTTGAAGCAATTATTTGTACAGATATAAGCAAAGATGGTATGCTTTGTGGAGTTAATGTTGAATTTACAGAAGATATTGCACTTGCTAGCAATGTTTACACAATTGCAAGTGGTGGAGTTAAAGATATTGAAGATATCAAAAACTGTAAAGCAAATGGAAATATTGGTGGAGTAATTGTTGGAAAAGCTTTTTATGAAGGTACTTTAGATTTAGAAGAGGCTTTTAAAATATTATAATTAAATAAAACTTTGGTACTATTTTACCTAAATGCTACAAAAGGAAAAAAATGAAGTCGAATACAAAAATAACTCTAATTATTTTTTCAATGGTTCTACTTTTAACTTCAATTATTGTTGTTTTAGTTGCAATTGGTTCTAGACAAGTAGGATATGATGCTGTTAAAAAGAAAGCTTATTTAACAGCTGATATAGTTAAAAATTCTCTTACTTCACATATGGTAAATGGAAATATGGCACAAAGAGATGTATTTTTAGACAGTATTAGTCAGCTAAAAAATGTACAATCTTTATGGCTAGTTAGAGCAAAAAGTGTTAGTGAACAATTTGGAAATTCAAATTTAGCAAATGAAAAACCAAAAGATGAGATTGATTTGCAGGTTTTAAATACAGGTATTGAGAAAATTGTAATCGAAGAGTCTTTATATACTGCAAATCTTAGAATTACAATTCCTTATACAGCATCTTCTTTAGATAGACCAAACTGTCTTAATTGTCATAATGCAAAAGAGGGAGAAGTTTTAGGTGCTATATCTTTAAGCTTTGATATAAGTGAAGATAGAGGTTCAAATATTATGGTTTTAATTTATATTATTGGAACTATCTCTATATTCTTAATAGTTTTCTTAATTTTTATGAGAAAAAAGATAACTCCATATACAAACTCTTTTGATTCACTATCTGATGTATTAAAAAAAGTTCATGAAGGAGATTACTCTATTAGAGCAAATCCTGGTGTTTTAAAAGAGGATAAAGAGGTTTCAAATTGGTTAAATGAATTAATAGAAAAACTTGAAACAGTATTAACTGGAATTGAGAAAAATTTAACATCTTTTGTTCATAATAGAACATCAAATGTAAATCATGATAAATTAATTACAGCAAAAGAGATAATTGAAGATATTAGTGAAATTTATCACTACAAAAAAACTATTGAAAATGATTTAACTATTGATGATATTTATCATAGATTAATTCTTGTTTTAAAAGATAAATTAGAAATAAACTGTTTTGTGATTTTTGAGACTGATTTATTAAAAGATGAGAGAAAAACTATCTTTGCAAGCAATGGTGCTATAGCTTGTTGTGATTTAAAACAAAATATTAAAGAGGCTTGTAGAGCAGAAAGAATAAACAGTATTGTATCTTCTGAAAACTTCCCAGAGATTTGTAGAGTTGCAAAATGTAAAGTTGATGAAAACTATATTTGTATTCCTTTTTATGTAAATGAACAAAAAAATATTGTAATTCATATTATTTCAAAATCTCAAGATGAGCTAAATAACTTAAAATATAAAATTGGGATTATCAAAAAATATCTTGAAGAGACTAAACCAATTTTAGAGAGTAAAATCTTAATGGAAGCATTAAGACAAAAAAATCTTACAGACTCGCTAACAGGTCTATACAATAGAAAATATCTAGATGAAATTGTAGAAAAACAACTAAATCTTGATATGAAAAATGGTGTTGTTTATGCGATTATGTTTTTAGATATTGATTACTTTAAAATGGTAAATGACACTTATGGTCATGATGTTGGAGATGATATTTTAAGAAAACTTGCAATTACTATGAAAAAATCAATCTCTTCAAATGAGACTTTAATTAGATATGGTGGTGAAGAGTTCTTAATCTTGATGAAAAATGCAACTCAAGAGAGTGCAAAAGAGTTAGCAAATAAAATAAATGCTGATTTCTCAAAAATCATATTTAATTATGGAGGAGATAGCTTTTCAAAAACTGTAAGTATTGGTTACTCTTTCTTCCCAACAGATACAGATCAATTCTGGAAATGTATAAAATATGCTGATATATCTTTATATGAGGCAAAATCAACAGGAAGAAATAAAGTGATTAAATTTTCAAAAGATATTTTGAAAAATGGGGATAAAATAGACTATTAAATTCTAATAAATTAGAATAATTTAAACTAGAGTATAAAAGATTATTTATACTCTAGACTCTCTATAACTAACTTTTTATTTGTAAATGGATTTATAATAGCTTCAATCTCTTCAATTTTATACTTTAAAGGAAAAGCTATTTTTGAATTTGTTGCAGTTGTTTCCAAAATATAGTATTTTTTATTATTTACATATAGTGCTTTTTTATTTAAATTTATCCCTTCAAGATTTATTATCACAAAAATATGATTTGGAACTAGTACAAAATATGCTTCATAATCTTTAACTTTCAAAAGTGAAATAAGTAAATTTGACTTATCATCACAATCACCAAAATTTTGTTCAACCACTTTTTTTGGACTTTTTGCAATACTTTCATTTATCTTATATGGAATTTGTGTAACAAAATCTAGCATATTTTGAACTTCACAAATAGGCTCTTCTTTACAATCTTTTGTTAAAAAATCTGCTAACTTTTTTGTATATTCATCTACTCTTACTTGATTTACATATGTAGAATCTCCAATATCTGTAAACTGGTTTTTAACTATAAAAAAAGAGCTATAAATCATATAAAAAAGGTTTATTAAAAATATTATAGATATTAAAAATGATATATTTCTTAAACTTTTACTTTTTATAAACACTACACTATAAACCTAAAAAACTTTTTATTCCATCAAATATTAGTTGTGCAGATAACGCAGCCAAAAAAAGTCCTGTAATTTTTGATAAAATTAAAAGACCATTTTTGCCAATGAATCTCTCTATTAAACTAGATAAATATAGCATACAACCTATTAATAAAATTGCACAAATAAGAGCTAAACTTCCAATAACTAATTTTGAAAAACTATTAAATTCAACTCCCATTACTAATAAAACTCCAATAGTTCCAGGTCCAATAGTAATAGGTAAAGCCAAAGGAACAACTGCCAAATCTGATAAATTTGTATCAGTTGGTTTTTGTCCATCTTTGTTTCCATAAATTAACCCAACAGCTGTTAAAAATAGCAAAGCTCCAGCACCTATTTTAAAAGCATCTAAAGTTATTCCAAAAACTTTGAAAATATGTTCTCCAAAAAAGAGTAAAACTAAAGATATAACAACAACAGATAAAGTTACTTTAATTGCTAATTTTCTTTTCTCAATAAGTGTTGCATCATTTGTAATAGTTAAAAAAACAGTAAGTACAAAAAATGGTGTCATAATAAAAAATATTTTAATAAAAGTTGAAATAAATAAATCCATAATTTTTCCTAAATAAGCTACATTTTTAAATTTTGCTTATTCTAGCTTTTATAGATTAAAATAGTGTTTAATCATTAAAAAATAGAGTTCTACTCTTCAATCATAGTGTAGTGAAGTTCTAGCCCTTTTGAAGTTGCTACAAAACCATTTACATTTATTTTACCATCATGAACCATTTTATGATGAAGTTTACAAAGTGGGATTAGATTATATTTATGATTTGCATTTATATGTCCTATAAATCCATCTTTATTTGCTTTTTTCTGCTCTTGTATATGATGAACTTCATCACAAGCACGACCACATATTATACAAGTACTTGTATATAAATTACTATTATATTTAGAACTATTTTTTTGTGAAATTCTTTCAACTTTTGTGTAGTCATCTGCTAATCTTTTTCTAATATCATTTGCAACATTTAAAAACTCTTTATCAATATGCAAAGATTTTGCAAACTCCAAACCATATATAGATGAACCACTACCAAAAGCTAATTTTCTATCAAAAATCAGTTTATCTTCATCATCTTTATACATAACAGACAGATGAAGACAAATAATATTTTTTAATTTCTCAATCTCAGGAATTTGTGGTAGTTGATGTAAATGTGTAGCAAAAACAAAAAGTGATTCAAGACGTGCAAGTTTCAAAATAGCACTTGCAACAATACTAAGACCACTTAAAGTCTCTGTACTATGACTTATCTCATCTCCTAAAATTAAAGATTTTTTACTAGCACGATTGAAGATATTTTTTAAATCCATCATCTCAACTGCAAAACTTGATAATCCTTTTGAAATATTATCAGCACCACTAATTCTTGTAAAAATTGAGTCAAATATTGAAAACCTCATAGATTTACAAGGTACAAAAAAACCTGCTTGTGCTAAAATAACACTTATTCCAATAGCTTTCATTAAAGAAGATTTTCCAGAGCTATTTATTCCAAAAAGAAGTATTCCATGCATTTTATTACTTTGAAGATTTGTAGGATTTGAGTTTTTTACTATAATATTATCTTCATACTCTTTACTAACTAAATTTAATTCACCTAAAACAATATCATTTGTAACATAAACTCCCCTATCCTCATTTGCTTCAATTATAGGATGTCTAAGTTCTATTAGTTCTAAAAAATTCTCATCATCTTTGGTTTTTACAATTTTTGGACAAGTGTAGTTATATTTTTTACTAGTTTTTATATTTGAAACAGTTAAATCAACTTCAGCTATAAATACAACTAATTCACTTAAAAGTGTTGAAAACTTTTTTTCAAACTCAATAAGTTTCTCTTTAAATACAAGTTTATTTATCTCAACGATTTTTTTAAGATTATGAACATATTTATCTGAAATATCATCAGTTAAAGCACAAGATATTTTTACACTATTTGTTTGAGTTTTTATAGAAAAATCTTTAAAAAGTAGAAGTTTATCATCAATTATAAGATGCGATTTTAAAAGTTCATCTTTTACAAGGTTATATCTATTTTTTGTTATTGAGATATAAAATCCCTCTTTATCAAGCCTATTAATTGTTACAAAACTTTTTTCATCTGATTTAAAAAAAGATAAAATATGATTTTTTAAAATTTCTAATTTATCCAAAAGTAGTTTATTTTCTCTATTTAAATCATCAATTTGAAGATTTACTCCACTTGTTATCATATTTTCATCTACATCTTTTAGCATAAATCTTCCACTTATACTTAAATCAAAAGTAGAGTTAATAGATGCTAAAAAAGAGTTTATCTCATCACTACTACAAGGAGGAGTTATAAATTTATAACTCTCCATAAATTTTACAATCTCTTTTATACTTACCAAAGAGTCATATAAATAGTTCAACTCAAAGGGGTGTAGTCTTGATAGCTTTATTCTTCTTGTAAGCCTTTCTATATCGTAAATACTTGCTAATTCATTCTCTATTGGTGAGTGAAAATCATATAATTCTTTAGATAAATTGTATCTTCTTAAAAGCTCTTTTGAATCTTTTATTGGATTTGTAATCCTCTCTTTTAAAAGTCTTTTACCCATAGCAGTTGAAGTATTATTTATTAATCTTATTAGACTTAAATTATGCGTTGTATCTATAATATTTAACTGCTCTAAAGCATTGTTTCCAATATATATGTATCTACTAACATCTAATTTTATTGGGTTTGATAGTTTTTGAATAATTGAACTATCATGAGCTATTACAAAGTCTATTAGAATCGCCAATGATTCTGTTGAAAGAGGAGATCTCTCCATATCAAGATGCTCTATTGGAGTTAGAAGTGACTCAATGCTAAAAACATTTTTAAAAAGTTCATTTTGATATGTAATTTTTGGTCTAAAGTTTCTTAAATGAAAACTTTTTAAATTTAACTCCAAATAGTCAATTATCTCTTTTTGATTAATATTTTTATCTGCTAGAGTAACTATAATTTCGCTAGTTTTGTGCATATTCATATAATTAAAGACTTCATCTAGTGCAAAAAACTTATCTTCATTCGTTCCAAAAACTTCGTTGTAATAACACTTTGCTGTTGTTACATCAATAGCACTATAACCTATTAGATAATTTCCTCTTACTTGGTCAATTACAATTGAAGTTATAAAATTATCATCTTGCTCTACTACAAAATCAAAATTTGTACCAGGACTTACAATAACATCCAAATATCTACTCACATTTGGAGGAGTTCCTTTTTGTCTTATTATTGCTATTGTATATTTTTGCTCAGCAATAATTCGTGCTAGATGTTTTTCAAATGAAATTGCTGGAACTCCAGCCATAATTGGATTCTCTTTTGAGTTTTCAAGTATTGATTTATTTTTTCTTGTTAATTGAATATTTAAAAGTTCTGCTATCTCTTTTGCTTTTCCTATCTTCTCTTTTTCATTGTTTACTTCATAAACTTCAAAAAAAGTTCCAATTTCCATAAGTACTAAAGCATTCTCGCCATACTTTTTATCAAATAACTCTTGAATCTTAAAATATGTGATAGTTAGAAGTTCATTTCTATTTTCTAAAAGAGCTGTTACTTCTTCTCGCACTATTTTCGCACTCCTGTCCAATCTCTAATTTTTTCTCTATCTTCTTTTGAAAGTTCTGCTTCAATGTGAGCCCACGTATAAGCTGGAAGAGGCATTGATGAGTGAGCTGTTCTATAGATTGCTTTTAATTTTTCATTTTTTTGTGTTTGAGTATATTTTTCCCAATTTGAAAAATTCAAAGCATTTACCCCCTCATTTGTATGATTTGCAACAACCCAAGAAAAAGGTGCAACATTTGAATACCAAGGGTAATTAATCTTATTTGAGTGGCAATCATAACAAGCTCTTACAAATATCTCTTTTATATCAGGAGGTAAAACTATCTCATATGTTTCATCTTCACTATATTCTACTTTTTGGGGTCTTATAAACTGCATCAATAGAAAAACTGCAAAACAAATTATCAAAGCTCTTTTCATTTTTAAAATACCATCTCATATAATCTTTTTAATTCACTATTAAAAATATCTAAACTAATATTTCTACCATATCTTTTAAACTCTTTACCTTCAAAAAAAACCAAAATAGTTGGACTTGAAAAAATATTAAAGTGAGAAGTAATATCTAAATTTTGATTACTATTAATATAATATTGTTTCATTTTAGAAAAATTAAGAGAAATATTCATCTCTACTTTTGGTCTTAAAACTTGACAAACACTACAGTTTGTAGCTCCAAAATATAGCATTACAGCTTTAGAATTTTTTAAAATATCTAAAATTTCTTCTTTACTGTTTATTTCTATCATAATTAAAAAAAGATAGGAGAAATCCTATCTTTTTATACCTGATGCCCACAATTTTTTGTAAGTCTATTTTTTTGAGATAGATATGAATTTAAAGCACCCAAATATGCATTTGCAGTTGCTTGCATTGTATCAATACTCAAACCATGCCCAACAAAAGATATACTGTTTTCAAAACAAACTCTAGTTGTTACTTTTGCTAAAGAATCTTTTCCTTCACTTACAGATATAACTTTATAATCTTTTAATTCACCAGAGTATCCTGTGATTCTATCTATCGTTTTAAAAATAGCATCCATAGTTCCATCACCCAAAGCTGCATCTTTTATAATTTCATCTTTATATTTTATAGATACAGCAGCCATTGGCATACCATTTGAACAATCACTTATTTGCAATCCTACTAATTCATATATTTTATCGTGGTTTAAAGCCTCATCAGTTATTAACATTCTAACATCATCATCTGTTATATCTTTTTTCTTATCTGCTAAAGTTTTAAATCTTTCAAATGCTGCATTTAACTCATCATCACTTACACTATCAAACCCTAATTGAGTAATTTTATCTTTAAATGCTGCTCGACCTGAATGTTTTCCTAAAATCAGTGTACTATCTTTAATAACTCCAACATCCTCTGGTCTCATAATTTCATAAGTCTCTTGATGTTTTAAAACACCATCTTGGTGAATTCCACTCTCATGTGCAAATGCATTTTTTCCAACTATTGCTTTATTTTGTTGTGGTTCAACACCTGTAATAGTTGCAACTAATCTCGAAGTTGCATAAATTTCAGGAGTATTAATAGATGTATATAAATCACCAAATACATCTTTTCGCACCTTTATAGCCATAACAGCTTCTTCTAAAGCAGAGTTTCCAGCACGTTCTCCTAAACCATTTATTGTAACTTCAATTTGTCTAGCTCCATTTACTACAGCAGCTAAAGTATTTGCAGTTGCTAATCCTAAATCATTATGATTATGAACTGATATTATTGCTCTATTACCTGCAAATTCACTTAACTCTTTAACCATTGCACCTAACTCTGTAGGTAATCTATAACCAACAGTATCTGGTAAGTTAATTGTTCTAGCACCTGCACTTATAACTGCATCCATCACCTCTTTCATAAAAGGAATTTCACTTCTTCCAGCATCTTCTAAAGAAAACTCAACATCATCTACAAAAGTTCTTGCATACTCTACTGCATGAACAGCTCTTTTTATAACTTCATCTGGAGACATTTTTAATTTATATTTCATATGAATTGGACTTGTTGCTATAAATGTATGAATTCTATGTTTTGGCGCATGAGAAACAGCCATACCAGCTTGTTTTATATCATTTTCTATAGCACGACTTAACGAACAAATGCTAGCATTTTTTATAGTTTTTGCTATTTGACTAACTGCATCAAAATCTCCAGGACTTGCAGCTGCAAAACCAGCTTCAATAACATCAACCCCTAATTTTTCTAACTGTAAAGCAACTCTTAATTTCTCTTCTGTGTTCATAGAACAACCAGGGCTTTGCTCTCCATCTCTTAAAGTAGTATCAAATACAATAATTTTATTTTTATCCATAATATTTACCTTTTAATTTAACATTTGATTATATCTTTTTTTAAATAAAAAAAGAAAAACAGATTTTTTGGGAAACTTAAACTATAAAATTTATAATTTAGAGTGAATATTTAAGAAGGAGTAGAGAGTTTACACTTTTTAGAAAATTGTTTTTTGAAATATTAAATATTTTCATTTATACTCTCCTTTTTTAATTAGGTTGAAAGTATAATTTAATTTAATTTATTTGTCAAGGATAATTTTTATTATTTAGAAACTAATTTTTATCTATACTTATTTCTAAAATCTCTTGTAAGTTTTTGTTTTTAAGTATTCCATTTATTGTAATTCCCTGTTTTCCATAAAACTGATACAAATAGCTATATATATTTTCATTAAACAGTTTTAAATATATATCATTGATTAGCTCTGTGCAATATAATTTATCATTTTCTAACTCAAAGTCAATATCAAACTCTATTTTGTTTTTTTCATACTCTTCAAGAATTTGTATTATTTTTTCTGAATCAATTTCTTTGTTATATCTATAAACTGCTATTTTTGAAGCAAATTTTGTAAATTTTTCAAAAGTATCTATTTTTAAATCATCTTTTTCACTATTTGATTCAATATGATATATTTTTAGATTTTCACCAACTTTAAGTGCAATTGCAATATGAGAATATTTTGACTTATCAATATTGGAAAACATATTACTTAGAAAATTTCTCTCTTTTCTAAATATTATATCTCCACTTTTTATAATATTTAAGTCGAAAGATTGTTGATTTTCTTTTTTACTAATCTTTTTTTCAAATAAGTTGCTAGCTAAATATATTAATAAGCTAGCAACTATAAGAGATAAAAATAGTTTATTTTTCACTATTTACTTATATTTATCTTCCACTCATCTGCAAATTTTTCTAAATTGTAACTCTCTTTATTTATCTTTCCATCTTTTCCATAAATTTCTGCTGTTACGATAGCTGAAGTTTTTCCATTTTCTTGAACATCAACAACTTTATATTTTGAAACATCTTTAGTTACACTTTTTAGACAAGTTGATAATGCACTATCTTCTTTTATAGCACCTTTACATTGCATAGCTAGAGCAAATGCCATAACTTGTTGAGTAGATTGAGTTGAATATTTTCTAAAATCTTCAACATTTCCATCTTTCATAGCATTTAAGAATGCTAATGTTGCACCTTTTGGACTATTATCACTGCATCCTGCTAAAACTAACAATCCAATAATTGTTATAAATATTAATTTAAATATTTTTTTCATTTTTTTCCTTATTGTTTCTCTATTTTTAAATAAGCAAATATTTTTGCAATAAATGCCACAAAAAGTATTAAATATCCTAAACCAAATAGTGGAACTAAAACAATACCAACAATATAACCTTTTGCAACTAGTTGCATTAAAGGTACATTATATTCAATTCCAATAGAGTTTAAAGCTTTATAAAATTTTATAATAGAAAGAATTCCAAAAATTATATAAACAACAAATCCAAAAATCATAGTACCAATTCCAACTCCAGCTCCAAAGTTTGAATTCATATCCATAGATGCCATACTTCCTACTAATCCAGCTCCCATAATAATACCCATTAAAACTGTTCCCACTAGCAAAAAGATAACTCCAAAAATATAATTTTTGAAAATATCTCTATCATTTTTTGCATTATCAGATAGTTTTTTGATACCAAAAATCTCTAAAATCACCCCTATAAATCCAAATAAAAACCCAATAAATGGAATTATCGTAAAAAATGTTAATCCAGAACCAATAGCTCCAAAAACTGCACCTTTTCTAGCTTCGCTTCCTTCAATATTTAAAGAAGTAGCAAAATCTGGAATTTGTGATTTTACTAAATATATTGCCTTTGCCTCATTTCCATCTATTTCAAAATCAACATTTTGATTTGCTTTTGGACTTTCACTTGATTTCCACTCACTATTTGAGAAACTATATCTTTGACCATCATCACCAGATATTATGCCTGTGCTTTCTTGAATATTATAATCTAATATTTTACCTTTCATTTTTTGCTCCTTGTTTTAAATTTTTATTTTATATCATTTTTTAAAGCTGGTTGCCCTAGCTCTACTAAATTTGCATTTGATTTAGAAAAATACTCTTCCCAAAAGTTTTTTAGTGACATTAAAATCTTTGGGTCTCTGTATGTTGTGCTATTTTTTCCAGTTATTATTCCTGTTCCAACAACATACAAAGAAGCTCCTCCAAAATCACTAAAAAGAGAGTTTTTCTCAACAATTTGTATCTCTTTTTTTGTATCAATTAATCTTGTTGCTCCTTTTGAATAAAAAGAGCTAATAGTTGAATTTTCTAATAAATCTGAAGCTAGAATTACTATTTTCTCATCTGCTTCTATTTTTGAAATAACATTTTTACCAAAATCATCTAAAGCATAAAAAATATCAGATTTTGCAATCTCTTCATCTGGTTTTAAAAAAGATTTTTTTATATTTTCTACAGTTTGTACTTTTGCAAAACCAACTTGATCTTTTAAACACTTATCAATCTTTTTCAGACTATCTTTTCTTTCATTATATCTTTGTTTATCATCTAGTGGTTTATCTAGCTTAAACTCAAAAACCTTTTCGTTGTAGTGATTTCCTATAAATGCAGAAAATTTAGCAATATAGATATAATTTCCAGCTTCAATATGTTTTATACTGTTTTTCAAAATCTGTTCTTGCAAACTATTATTAAAAAATGTTGTTTCATCGATAAGAACAAAAATTGCCTTATCTATTTTTGTATCTGGCTTAGCTTCACTTTTATAAATATCATAACAAGAATTATTTGCATTTAAAGATAAAAAAGCTAATGCAGATAAAATAAAATATTTTAAAATTCTCATACTAACTCCAACTTTTTTCCATCTTTTGAACAATATTGAATATCAATAGCATAAGTTGTTTTACACTCTGGGCAAGTTGGTATTAACTCTTTTAATACCACTTTTTCTCCACAAGAGTTACAAAAATTTGAGTTTTCATCTAAAGTGGCATTACAATTTTTACAAGCTAAAGTCTCTTTTTTTACCTCAGTCCCACAAGATGTACAAAAATTTGAATTTTCATCTAAATTAGAGTTACAATTTTTACATAAAATAGTACTACTTTTTACTATTTCAACTTTTGGCTCATCTTTCTTAATTTCACTTTTTACATAAACTTGCTCTTTTGTTTTTTCTATATCATTATGAAAATTTAAATTTTCCCTAGCTTCATTTTTTACATACTCTTTAAAAGTTCTATAATCTTTTGTTTTAAGCATCTCCATCTCTTTTGCAGATGTTGAAATCATAGTTCCTTTTTGGTACATTTTTTGTTGTAAAAGCTTTAGCTTTTGTTCAGCAATTTTTACAATATTATCTTTTTCTCTTTTAAAGTAGTTTATAAAATCTTGTTTTGTTCTAAAATCACTTGAATCTTCAAAAGCAATTTGACTCTCTTTTCCTACAAATCCCCACTTAAATCCAAATAAAATTCCTAAAAGTTGAATAAATACAAAAAGAACTGCTAAAACTATAAATGTAGCCCAACCACCTTTTCTATCACTATCTTGAGCTTCATCAAAAGCT
>ERZ650307.954-NODE-954-length-16491-cov-4.237101_pt1 | contig 16491 bp, 10 predicted proteins | sample MGYA00376243_ERZ650307 | MGnify/ENA primary metagenome ERZ650307 (study PRJEB26733, sample SAMN07839242) | wastewater metagenome | biome: urban; feature: artificial channel; material: waste water | place: USA: North Carolina | collected 2016-03-31 ... | reverse complement strand
AGGCACCGTTTCGAGCGAAGTTTGAAATTTCATAGCGTTCAAAGCCTCGCAAAGCGAGCTGTTCTAGCATGGTATCATACATGAGCTCCGCTTCGTCTTCGTCAGGCAATGAAATGACACCGGTACGGACTTGCTTTTCTAGGTTCGTACCTTCTTCCAGTTGGAGCCCATAAATGGAAATGTGGTCTACCGGCAATGCTTCGAGGCGCTGAATATTAGCTTTCAGTTGATCGATAGTTTGCCCTGGTAACGCATAGATCAAATCGCCACTAATGTGTGGAAAGCCTACAGCAGCCGCATCAGTCACAGCTTGCACCGCTTCTTCCGCTGTATGGCCGCGCCGCAAAATGGCCAGCGACGGTTCATCAAAGGTCTGAATGCCAAAGCTGATGCGGTTAATTCCTAACTGGCGCAGATACTGAAGATACGGACGTGTTATTTCACCGGGATTGGCTTCCGTAGTAATCTCTGCCGCATCATCAATGTGATACAGCGAACGTAAGGCGCCAAAAAGCTTCTCCCAGTGCGCTTCCGACAACTGCGTTGGCGTACCGCCGCCGAAGTAGACACTGCGCACCGGCGCGGTCGTACTATCCGGATACGCTTCGGCCCAAAGCGTCATTTCACGGATTAAGGCATCTACATAATCGTCGTAATACGCCTCCAGTCCCTCGTAGGACGCGAAGTCACAATAGGAACATTTTTTGCGACAAAAAGGGATATGAAGATAAATCCCCATATCCCTGCTTGCCCACATCGCCAGGTTATGGGCGTCACTAGTCGCTGTTGAAAACGGCTGCGACGCCGGTTTGGTTGATGTAGTCATGGTGAACTCCTTATTTGTCATCCACTTTTAAAATCGCCATGAACGCTTCCTGCGGAATTTCTACGCTACCAACGGCCTTCATGCGCTTCTTGCCTTCCTTCTGTTTTTCCAGCAATTTACGCTTACGAGTAATATCGCCGCCATAGCACTTCGCCAACACGTCCTTGCGCCATGCTTTAACCGTTTCGCGGGCCACGATTTTGTTGCCTACTGCAGCCTGAATCGGAATTTCGAACATCTGACGCGGGATGAGTTCCTTCAGCTTTTCAGCCAACGCACGACCACGCGCTGCGGCACGATCCTTGTGAACGATAATGCTGAGCGCATCCACCGGGTCGCCGTTCAACAAAATATCCATCTTCACCATCGGCGAAGTCTGGTAATCGATGAGCTCATAATCCAAGGATGCATAGCCCTTCGTAGCGGATTTCAGCTTATCGAAGTAATCGTAAATAATCTCACTCAGCGGCAAGTGATATACCAAGGAAACGCGGGTTTCGTCCAAGTATTCCATGGTCTGGTATTCGCCGCGTTTTTCCTGAGATAATTCCATAATAGCGCCTACGTAGTCCTTCGGCACGATGGTCGTCGCCTTTACGTACGGTTCCTGAATGTGGTCGATTTCCGTCGGTGGCGGTAATTTGGACGGGTTGTCGATTTCCAGCATTTCCCCGTTCGTCTTGAACACCTTGTAGTTTACGCTCGGTGCCGTCGTAATAAGCGACAAGTTATATTCGCGTTCCAAGCGTTCCTGGATAACATCCATGTGCAACAGGCCGAGGAAACCGCAACGGAAACCAAAGCCTAAGGCGATAGACGTTTCCGGTTCGTACTCAAGGGCTGCGTCGTTCAGGTTCAATTTTTCGAGAGCGTCGCGTAAGTTATCGTAGTCCTTGCTGTCCGTCGGATACAAGCCGCAATACACCATGGAAACGGCTTTGCGGTAACCCGGTAACGGTTCCGCTGCCGGATTGTCCGCCTTTGTAATCGTATCTCCTACATGGCAATCGCGCACGTTCTTGATGCTTGCTGCCACGCAACCTACGGCGCCACAGCCTAATTCATCAACAGGCAACAAATTCGGTGTAAAAACGCCAAGCTCCGTTACTTCAAAATCCTTGTTGTCGTGCATCATGCGGATAATATCGCGCTTCTTAATGGTCCCTTCTTTGACGCGCACGTACGCAATCGCCCCTTTGTAGGAGTCAAAGCGAGAGTCAAAGATCAACGCCCGCGTCGGCTGGTCGGCCTTATCCGGCGGTGCCGGCACGCGTTCAACAATGGCTTCCAAAATATCCTGAATGCCGATGCCCGATTTAGCGCTGGCCAAAATGGCATCGGACGCATCAAGGCCGATAATGTCTTCGATTTCGCGTTTTACTCGTTCCGGGTCGGCGCTGGGTAAGTCGATTTTGTTAATAACCGGGATGATTTCCAAATCGTGTTCCAATGCTAAGTATACGTTAGCCAACGTCTGTGCTTCAACGCCTTGTGCCGCATCAACGACGAGGAGCGCCCCTTCACAAGCCGCCAGCGAACGCGAAACTTCATAGCTAAAGTCAACGTGGCCCGGTGTGTCGATTAAGTTTAACGTATATTGCTTGCCGTCCTTTGCCGTGTGCAGCAAACGAACGGACTGCGCTTTAATAGTAATGCCCCGTTCTCGTTCCAAATCCATGGAGTCCAGAACCTGCGCTTCCATTTCACGCTTGGTCAATGTCCCGGTGGCTTCGATAAGTCGGTCTGCCAAGGTCGATTTACCGTGGTCAATATGGGCAATGATGCAGAAATTACGAATGTGTTCAGTGGACATAATTTTCTATCTTCTCCTATCACAGTGATATGTATAAGTTCATTTGTTTACTCTTAAGTATACCATAGGAATGGCGCTTTCTGCAAAAGCCCTTTGTGAAATAAACCGCCTCATCCACAGCTTTATTTCACAAGTCTCAAAGTCCCTTCGGCTATTCTAAAAAACAGATGAAGTTTATATTGCAATATTCGTATTCGTCAAATGTGCCACCGTCAAGTATAATTAAGATATAAAGTATTTCGATTAGTAATTAATTTCGTAAAGGATGTGACAACTATGCTACGTTCACTATGGAAAAAAGTTTTACTATTCGCCCTCTTACCGGCTACTGTGTTTGCTGCTAACCAGAATATGGTGCAAACTGGCAATGGCTACGACATCAAGTACCCGCTCGTATACTTAGCCAACGAAAAAGCGCAGACCGCCATTAATACGGATATTGGCACGTACGTAGCTTCGGCTAAGGAACGGTTAAACACGAAGAACCTTGTCACTTCTAACCTTACCTATAAAGTGGCCTACGAAGATGACCGTTATTTGTCCATTATCTTCACACCGGCTTGGTATTACCAGGGTGCTGCCCATGGTATGTATAACGAAATCGGCGTTGTGTACGATAAAACGACCGGTGAAAAGCTTCCTCGTTCGTACTTCCTCAACATTAAGAGCCCGACCCTCTTGACGGAGCACATGCCCATTGCCGGTAAAGATTTACCAAAGAATCCTATATCCTTCTTTGATGGGTCCGTTAAAAACCACATTGAATTGAAACCGCCCACCTGGTCCAATGTCCCCTATGTAAGCGATAGCTACTACCTCGGTGGCGATGGCAGTATCTATTTAATCTATCAGCCGTACGAGCTGGCTTCCTATGCGGAAGGCGCTACGAAGCTCTACTTCTATCGGCCGCTAGTTGACTACTTCAATGGTCTTAACAAAGAAGAAACTACCACTAAATAGCTAGGCACAGCATATGCTATAGCTATAGGCTAAGCAAGATTATAGGCTAAGCCGCATGTAGCTGATATTTACAACAACAAACCGCTATAAACTCAGTTTCACCTGGGTCTATAGCGGTTTTTTATTTCATAGTATGCGCCTACGAAACTACACAGTGTAACAATCGGTTACTACTGTTCGCTACCACGCGGGCCGGCGTTGATAATTTCATCCGGCATGGTGGGATATTTTTCCTTGAAGTTCTTGTAGAACATGTTTGCAATGCCCTTAGCCATCGCATCATAGGCCTTTTCGTCCTGCCAGCAATCACGGGGATTGAGCAAATGCGCCGGTACGTTCGGGCACTGCTTCGGAATATCTACCTGGAACAGGTCGTCGTGAATGTACGGTACGTCCTTTAAGGTACCGTTCAACGCAGCCGTAACCATAGCACGGGTATACTTCAATTCCATACGTTTGCCGACGCCGTAAGGACCACCGGTCCAGCCGGTATTGACGAGGTAAACGGCAGTGTTGTATTTTTCAATGCGTTCACCTAGCATGCTGGCGTATACGTACGGATCGAGCGGCATGAACGGTTCACCGAACAACGTGGAGAACGTCGGCACCGGTTCCGTAATGCCCTGTTCGGTCCCTGCTACCTTCGACGTGAAGCCGGTGATGAAATGGTACATAGCCCCTTCCTTGCTAAGGCGGGAAATCGGCGGGAGAACGCCGAAGCTATCAGCAGTCAAGAAGATGACTACGGACGGAATGCCACCAACGCCTTCTTCGCTAGCGTGAGGAATGAAATACATGGGATAACCGGCGCGGGTATTTTCCGACAGCGAACCATCGGTGTAATCCGGCGTACGGGTTTCCGGGTCCAGCACAACGTTTTCAAGCAACGTGCCTGTACGAATAGCGTTATAAATTAGCGGTTCCTTCTTCGGATCTAGGTCGATACATTTTGCGTAGCAACCACCTTCGAAGTTAAATACACCCGTTTCCGACCAGCCGTGTTCGTCATCGCCAATCAAGGTACGATTCGGGTCGGCGGACAACGTAGTCTTACCGGTACCGGACAAGCCGAAGAAAATGGCCGTTTCACCGGTAACCATGCTCATGTTCGCCGAGCAGTGCATCGGCAAGACACCTTCATCAGGCAACAAATAGTTCATGATGGAGAAAACGCTCTTCTTGATTTCACCGGCATAACGAGTACCGGTAATAAGTACCGTGCGCAGCTCGTAATCCACCAAGATAGCCGCTTCGGACCGCGTGCCGTCGATAATCGGATTGCACTTCAAGCCCGGCGTGGCGATGATGGTGAAATCAGGTTCCCCATAGGACGTTAATTCTTCAGCGGTAGGACGAATCAACAAATTGCGGATAAACAGGTTTTCACTGGCTAACTCGTTAACGATGCGGAATTTTTTGCGGTGCTTCGTATCAGCGCCGGCATAACCATCGAATACGAAAATATCCTTATTCTGTAAATACGCAGACATCTTATTCTTCAACGCTAAGAATACATCACGGGAAATCGGTCGGTTAACGGAGCCCCACGCAATGCGATTATGTACAGCCGGCGTATCGACGATAAACTTATCATTCGGTAAGCGGCCCGTATACTTCCCTGTATTGACTACCAAAGCACCGGTATCGCTTAAAACGCCTTCATTGCGTCGTAACGCTTCTTCAATCAATAGAGTCGGACTGAGGTTTCTGTATAGGGAACCAGTGTTAATAATGCCCAATTTCGCTAACGAGTCTTGAATCATAATAAACCCTCCCGCAAACACATAACATACGATGCCAAAGCTGTAAATCTATGGCTAAAGCGGTAAGACCCGCCATATCAAGTTTACAGACAAATACCTTTAATTCAATTTTTACTTTATACCTTTTATCTATTTATATTATAAACCTTTTTGATAAATTAGTGAAGATAAACATGTCAAATCGGCATAAAAACTTGCAGTAGCTACATAACAAAAAAAGCCCGCCAGCTCATCACTGACGGACTTTCTATACCTGCGCTCATACTTAGCGTGTTTACTTGTATTCAGTTTACGGCGCTAGGCTGTAGCGCTTTTTATTTTACTGTACGACTTCGATAACGCCGCCGCCCAATACCTGGGTGCCATCGTAGAATACGACGGACTGACCCGGCGTAATGGCGCGCTGCGGTTCTTCGAATTCCACTTCCATGGTTTCGTCATCCAAGATGCGCGCTACGCACGGGGACGGATTAGCCGCATAGCGAATCTTGCCGTTAGCATGCAATTCCTGCGGAATCGTGCCGGACAAGAAATTGTAATGCTTGCAAATCATCTTCTTGGTGTAAAGGCTTTCGTTCGGCCCGACGATAACTTCGTTCTTAACGCCGTCCAAGCGAACTACGTACAACGGATATTCGTAAGCCACGCCAAGGCCTTTACGCTGACCGATGGTGTAGTTGAAAAGACCATTGTGACGGCCCAATACTTCACCATTTTCATGAACAATATTGCCCGGTTTTGCTTCCCCGTGCAACTGGTTCTGAATGAAGCCCTGATAGTTGCGGTTCGGCAAGAAGCAAATATCTTCGCTGTCCGGCTTATTGGCTACCGGCAAATCGCGGTCGCCGGCCATAGCGCGAGTCAACGTCTTCTTCTGCGCGCCTAAGGGGAACATGAGATGACTCAAAATTTCCTGGTTCAGCGTGTATAATACATAGCTCTGATCCTTCGTCGGGTCCGTGCCCTTGTGAAGCTCGTAGAGCCCTGTTTCTTCATTGTATTTAACCTGTGCGTAGTGACCGGTTACCATGTGGGTTGCCCCCAATTCCAAGGCCCGTTTCAACAACAGGTTGAACTTTATATTTTTATTACAGAATACGCACGGGTTCGGTGTGCGACCATTAGAATATTCCTTAACGAAATAGTCCACCACGTTTTCATAGAACGTATCGCGGGCATCCACAACGTGGTGCTCGATACCTAAGAAATCGCACATCTTTTTCGCATCCGTTACGGCCAACGGCACATCGTCCGGATCGGCGCCATTTACCCATAAGCGCAATGTAATACCAAAAACCTTATACCCTTGTTCTAACAGCATCGCTGCCGTTAAGGAGCTGTCTACGCCCCCGCTCATTGCTACTGCAACAACTTTTTCCATGCTTTCTCCTTCTGTAGGCACCAAAGTGTCCGTACTGAAATAAAATACAAATACAGAGTGAAAGTCTGTACACCGATACACTCGGTTAAATAAAGCAAGCGTTGCGCCCGTAGGCTAAGAACCTCCGTGACTCGTGAGATTTACGTCATACATCGAAGTCCTTCAAATCTTGCAAACTAGAGTATACCATATTTATAGGGATTAGGACAAATATTCCGAAAAATACGCTGACGGTACACAAAAAATTGCTGAATACAGGCTCTCTACTACTGGCGATGCGCCAAAATTTCACGAGCAGCGCCTAAGATGCCGAGCATAGAATGTTCGAACACCAAGCCACCTTGCATGAAAATGGTGTACGGCGGGCGCACTGGGCCATCGGCACTTAATTCAATGGACGAGCCCTGTACGAAGGTACCGCCGGCCATGATAATTTTATCCGCATAGCCCGGCATATCACCCGGCACCGGACGAACATGAGCATCTACCGGCGAATAGGACTGCATGCCGCGGCAGAACTGTTCCATTTCGTCGGCGTTGTGTAAGTTAATGGCCTGAATCAAATCGTAACGATCGGCATCCACGTGCGGGAATACTTCATAACCAAGCAAGGTGCCTACGGCTGCTGTATAAACAGCGCCCTTCAAGGCCTGCAACACAACGTGTGGTGCTAAGAATAAGCCTTGGAAGAATAAGCGATAGCCCGGTGCATAGGACCCCATGTGGTCGCCTAAGCCCGGTGCGGTCAACTGGTATGCCGTGTCTTCTACTAAGTCTTCGCGACCGGCTACATAGCCACCGGTGGGCGCAATGCCGCCGCCGGCGTTTTTGATCAAAGAGCCGGCCATAATGTCGGCGCCATGTTCCAAAGGTTCCGTTAATTCGGTAAACTCACCGTAGCAGTTATCCACAAAGCAAACGGTCTTCGGGTTTACTGATTTTACAGCGGCGCAAATGCGGCCAATATCTTCGCAGGAAAGCGGTTCACGAGTGCTGTAACCGCGAGAACGCTGGATGACTACTACGCGGGTCTGGTCATTGACAGCCGCCTTAATGCCTTCTAAGTCGTAGGTACCGTCTTTCAGCGGCACTTCCTTGTAGATGAAGCCCTTTTCCGTCAAGGAACCGCGCACGTCGCGCACGGCGCCAATAACGGACTGCATCGTATCGTACGGCGCACCAACGGCGTATACGAATTCACGGCCTTCGCTGCCACTGCCTAAGATGGCGGTTAACGTCGTAGCCAACGCGTGGGTACCGGACACGAAATGAGCGCGTACTAAAGCTTTTTCGGCCTTGAATACGTGAGCGAACACTTCATCTAACAGCTCGCGGCCGCTATCGTTGTAGCCATAGCCGGTGGTGCCGTTAAAATGGTAATCGCTTAAGCGGCATTCCTTAAACGCAGCCAATACCTTTTCCGTATTTGCCAAGGCAATCGGTTCAAATTTCTTAAATTGCGGCTCAGCCATAGCCATGGCCTGATCGCGTAATTCTTCAATAGTCATCAGTAATTCTCCTCAATAATTCGCAGCGCTTGTTCATACACCCATTCATCGCTATTGGCTTCCGTCAAGGAAATCCAGCGAATGTAAGGCATCCGTTTATACCAGGTAATCTGGCGCTTCGCAAAGCGTCGCGTGTTTTGTTTGATAGCGGCCACAGCGTCCTCTTTTGAGAGTTCTCCTGTGAAATAAGCCGCCGTTTCTTTATAGCCAATGCCCTTAAAGGCTTGGCAGTCCGGGCTGACACCGGCGGCTAATAGGCGCTCTACTTCTTCAAAGAGCCCGTTCGCCACCATAATGTCTACTCGGCGGTTGATGCGGTCATAGAGCTCTTCGCGGGGACGCTCCAAGCCAATAACCGGACCGTCATAACGAAGGCCTTGCTTCGTCGGCTTCGTCAAGCTTTCGTAATCGCCTCGCTCCATTAATTCAATGGCGCGGTATAGCCGATGCTTGTCCGTAAATTTTAACGTAATGCCACCCTTAGCGGCAAGCTCCTCACCATAGACTAAGAGGGCTTCTTCCCCTTTATCCGCTACGAGCGCTTCTAAGCGCTGGCGTACTTCGGCATCAGGTCCTTCTGTAGAAAAGTCATAGCCTTCCAGAAGAGCCTGCACATAAAAGCCGGTACCGCCGGATAAAATCGGGATAATCCCTTGCTCGTTGCAACGCGTTATTTCAGTGGCGCCCATAGTTTGGAAGTCCGCTGCGCTGTACGAGTCGTCCGGGTCGCAAATATCGATGAGCCGATGCGGCACAGCCGCTAATTCGTCAGGCGACGGCTTGGCCGTGCCCACGTCGAGGCCCCGATAAATCTGATACGCATCGCCGGATATGACGACGGAGTTAAACTTCTTTGCCAGTCGCAGCGTCAAATCCGTTTTGCCTACTGCCGTAGGCCCTAAAATGGTAATCAATCGTTCGCTCACTGTGTCGCCTCCCTTCGTCGTAAAGTTAATTGTCTGTGTATCGGTAGCTATCGTAACGTACCCGTGTGCTCCTAAAGTCGCTTACTTGTTTGCATAATAAATGCCGTACGCTACGCGGCTGTACTTACCGCCAATGAGCTCGTCCGGCGGAAGTTCCTTGAACACCGTCGCAAAGGGACGTTCCTTGACGATAACGCGCCGTTTAGCCACACGTAAAGCCGCTGTAAGCACAGCGGCCGAAAATGTACTGCTTAAAATGTGTCCGCGAAGACTTAAGAACTGCGGACTTTCCTTGACCGGCACTTCAAACATAGGGTCAAAGTACACTACGTCATAGCGCTTTTCCGGCGCCGCCGCTAGGTACGTTTCGTACCGCACATTGGCTACCTGAATGCGCCGTAGTGCCGCTGTAACCTCCGGTCGTTTGTGGACGAAATGACGACAGCCAAAATTCGTAATATACGCCAAAGGCTTAATGCCTTCTAAGGCTACCAGTCGTTCACATTCCGGATGGGTGTAGGACACTAAAAGGCTATCGCTACCAAGGCCGGCGGTGCAGTCCAAGAAGGACGTAAGCGGTTCATCGCCTAAGGCTTCGATGAGATGGTCTGTTTGGCCGCGGTCGATACGCAGTAATCGTAGCTCGGCCATCGATAAGTGAAAGCGATGGTCCGTGCCGTCGCCGGTATACATGGCCGGCCCTTGCTTGTGGAACACTAAAATGCGCTCTGCATCGTAGGTTTCCTGCAATAACGGCAATGACCGGTCACACCGTTCAATATAGGGCATGCCCAAGAGCGCTGCCGCTTTGCGAGCCGCTACGCGCTCCGGTTCTTTCCCTTTTTGTGAAATCGTAACTATATCCATGGTCTCTCACTAGCTCCTGAGGAACAGCTTGCCCAGCTCTTCCGGCGTAAAGCGAATGATGGTAGGACGACCATGAGGACAAACGTAAGGCTTATCCGTATTGAACAGGTCTTCTAACAGCGTCGACATTTGATACATGTTCAGCGTATGACCGGACTTAATGGCGCCGCGGCACGATGCATAGGCCAGCATTTCATGGCGAAGCTCTGCCTTCGTCGGAATCTGCGAATCGTGAAGCAAGGTAAATACATGCTGAAGCACTTCTTCCCCTTTGCTTACGACTAAGTCCGCCGGCATGCCGTCAATGCGGAGCTGATCCGGACCGCCTAACTCAACGTGATAGCCAAGATCCGTTAAAATATCCTGTTGCTCTTCCACTAAGCTCATGTCTGCTTCGTCGGCTTTGAAATAAACCGGCACCAGCAGATCCTGCATCGGTATCGCCGCTGCCGATTTGCACAGCTTATCATAGCGCACTCGTTCGTGGGCCGCGTGTTGGTCGATAATATACAAATCATCGCCTTTTTTCGCCAAAATATAGCAAGCCGCTACTTGGCCTAAGGGCAATAACCCGGACGACGACGTAATGCGGTTTGGTCGGTCACTTCTATATACGGCGTTATCCATAGCACCCGGTGTAGCGTCCATTGCTGCAGCGTCGCTAGTACCGTAACCACCGTCATCGGAATTAAACTGGTTATATTCGTCAGTAGTATTTTCTTCGCCCCAACGCTGCGCCGTTCGTTCCGTCATGAGCTCGCGGAAGCGTTCCTTATCTTCTTCCGTATAGCTTTTCGGCGTTACCGGCACATCAAAGGAACCATCATCTACCCACGAATCTTGCTCGTAGGTGGTCTTCACCGGCGGCGTGTAGCCTTCTTCCTTCAGCTTACGCACAAATTCCTCTGTAGCAAGACGTCCCGCTTCAGCCGGCGATGGGCTACGACGATTAGCGAACACCTTATCGTAATTGATGTCCGTGACGATGTGATCCGTCATTTCAATGGCAGACCCGTTCGTAGCCGAACCAGTCGACGAATCGTCGAAGGGGGTTGTCATTTCAGAGGACGTGAAACCATTCGGTACCGTCCCGGCCGGCGACGCCGTAAGACCGCGGTCGCGCAATGGATTCTGCAGGCCTTGCAAAATGGCATGGTACACAGCCTTGAATATAGGCTTATCGTCGGCGAATTTCACCTCGCTCTTACGAGGATGAACGTTGATGTCCACCGATTCCGGCGGCACCACAATATCCAAGAGCACCAGCGGATACCCGCCCTTCGGCAATAACGCATGATACGCGTTGTCGATAGCCTTCGTGATGGCCTTGTCATTGATGACGCGGTCATTGACGATGACGGTCTGCCAAATGCGGCTACTCTTTAAAAGCGTCGGCTTGCTCACCACGCCGGTAATGTTAATGCCTTCCGCTTCGTAGGCGATAGGGAAAATATCGTTGCTCACCTTGTAGCCGTAAAGGGCGGCCACCGTATCGGTGACACTGCCGTTACCCGGCGCCATGATAGACACCGTGTCATTGGAAATGAGCTTAAAGGAAATGTGCGGATTGCCTAGCGCCAGCTTGCCTACCATGTCGCTGATGCGGCTCGTTTCGGTGCGCTCCGTTTTGAGGAACTTGCGCCGCGCCGGCGTATTATAGAACAAATCCCGCACTTCAATAGTCGTACCCGGCTGGGCCCCAAAGGGCATGCAGTCCGTCAGACTACCGCCATCGATAGTAATGCGCGTGCCCAGCTCTTCGTCTTCCCTTCGCGTGGTCAACGTGAAATGAGACACGGACGCAATGCTGGCCAAGGCTTCACCGCGGAAGCCCAAGGACCCGATGGTAAATAAATCTTCTACGTCCCGAATCTTGCTGGTAGCGTGACGGAGCACGGACAGCCGCGCATCCTCTTCAGTCATGCCGCAGCCGTTATCGGTAACGCGCATATAACTAACACCGCCGTCGGCGATTTCTACCTCGACAGACGTAGCGCCGGCGTCGATAGCATTTTCTAATAATTCTTTAATCACCGAAGCCGGTCGTTCCACAACTTCACCGGCGGCGATTTTATTGATCGTTTTTTCATCCAGTACATGAATGCGAGCCATTAGCTACCGCCTCCCTTACGGGCTTCTTCTTGCAGTTTATATAACACATTCATCGCCTCAATAGGCGTAAGACTCATGACGTCAACGGCCAAGAGCTGGTCGATAACGGACGACGTAAAGAGATTGCCAAAATCCATGGCCGGTTCGCGCACCGCTGGGCTCTTAGCGCCTGCAGTTGAAGCGCCTTCCAGGTCATGTAAAATAACCTCAGCGCGCTTCAGTACCGAATTGGGCAAGCCGGCCAACCGTGCTACATGAATACCATAGCTACGGTCTGCCCCGCCTTTAACGATTCGGCGCAAGAAAGCCACGTCCTTGCCTTTTTCTTTAACGGCTACCGTATAATTCTGCAGCTTTTCAAAAGTATCGGCCAGCGGAATCAGCTCGTGATAATGCGTAGCAAACAACGTTTTCCCGTGAATGTGACGGCAAATATGTTCCACCACAGCTTGCGCAATGCTCAAACCATCGAACGTACTGGTGCCGCGGCCGATTTCATCGAGGATAAGTAAGCTGTTCGACGTAGCATTAGCAAGAATGTACGCCACTTCCTTCATTTCCACCATGAACGTACTTTGACCGGTGGAAATATCGTCACTGGCGCCAACGCGGGTAAAGATGCGGTCTACCGGCGAAATGCTGGCTTCCCGGGCCGGAATGTACGACCCAATTTGGGCCATAATCATGAGCACCGCTACCTGACGCATGTAGGTGGACTTACCGGCCATATTCGGACCGGTGATGAGCAAGAACTCGTCCTTTTCGTGGTTCAGCGTCACGTCGTTTGGCACGAACACTTCGCGCTTCAGGAACTTTTCGATCACCGGATGGCGACCGTCGCGAATATTAATCTGCCCATTCATAGTAATGGTGGGACAAATGTAATTTTCTTCGTACGCCACGCGGGCTAAACCGGCTAAGGCGTCTAGCTTAGCGAGGCAACGCGCCGTTTCCTGAATAGGCTTTACGGCGTCCTTTACAAGGCCGCGAAGTTCTGCATAGAGCTTCTGTTCCAAGGCCACAATCTTATCCTTGGCGCTGAGGATTTTGATTTCAAATTCCTTCAGCTCCGGCGTAATGTAACGTTCCGCATTGGCCAAGGTTTGCTTGCGAATAAAGTAATCCGGCACATCGGCGGCGTTGGCGTGCGACACTTCGAAGTAATAGCCAAACACCTTGTTGTAGCCCGTCTTGAGGCGAATGCCCGTCTCTTCCTTCACCTGTTCTTCCAGCTTGCGCAGCCATTCCTGGCTGTTTTCCGCCAGCGAACGAAGCTCATCCAGCTCGTCATTGTAGCCGTTGCGAATAACCTTACCGTCCTTTAACGTCAGCGCCGGTTGGTCAGCAATAGCGCGCTGCAATAAGTCATACACGTCCTCATGGGTACCGGTGTGCTCGAAGATTTCCTGTAATTCCGAGCTTTCGCAGGTGCTGAGAAGCGCTTTTAAGTCCGGCAAAATGCGGAGCGATTCACGGAGCGACGTAAAGTCGCGCGGCGACACGGTGCCGATTTCAACGCGAGCCAAAATGCGTTCAAAGTCAAAGATGGATTTTAAGAGCTCGCGCAGCTTCGTCAAATCCGTAGGCTTGCTGATGAATTCACCAATAGCGTTCTGACGACGGCGAATGCGGTTTACGTCCATAAGCGGACATTCCACCCACTGCTTCAACAGGCGCGCGCCCATCGGCGTTAACGTGCGGTCCAGGACACTTAACAGCGTCCCTTTCTTGCCGCCATCACGCAAATTCGACGTCACTTCTAAATGACGCAAACTCGACGTGTCGAGGATCATGCGGTCGCCCACGCTAAGCGGATGCACATAGTTAATGTGGCTTACGTCGGTCTTAATCATGGTGTTCAAGTACGCCAAAAGACTGCCAAGACCTTCCCACACGTCTTCCTCTAAGAGGCCTACGTCGGTGAAATGACTCATGGCACGGCGTCGTAATTCATCGGCGGTGCCGTCAGCAGTGAACGGCGAATAGGCTAAGCCTTCGTAGCGGTTCTTGAGGAAATCGGTGATTTCAGGGGCAAGCTGGGTGTTACCAACGGTAACCACTTCGGATGGCGCATACATGGCTAACGCATCGATAATGCTAGCCGTACCGTCTTCGGCGCGCACGCGCTCCCAAATAACCTCGCCGGTGGACACGTCCGTAAAGATGACGATCATCGCCGCTTCCGCCTGATAGAACAAGGCTAAGAAGTTATTGGACCGCGCATCGGTGCCGTTTTCCGTGAGCACCGTCCCTGGCGTGATAACGCGGATAACATCGCGCTTTACGATGCCCTTCGCCGCCTTCGGATCCTCCATTTGCTCACAAATCGCTACCTTGTACCCTTTTTTGATCAGCTTTTCAATATAGCTTTCCGCTGCATGATAAGGCACGCCACACATAGGCGCTTTATCCTCTTCACCGGAATTTCGGCCCGTAAGAGTAATATTCAATTCGCGCGACGCCGTTATAGCATCGTCGTAAAACATTTCATAAAAGTCGCCTAAGCGGAAAAACAGCAATGCCCCCTTGTATTGCTCCTTAACGGCAAAATACTGCTCCATCATTGGCGTCTGTTTTTTACTCATCCGCATCCCTCATCATAGTAAATAGTGTGATTAGACAACAAGCTGTTCCGACGCTAAGCGCCGGAACATGCTCGTCTACGTGTATAGTTAATTATAAAACGGTGCCGTACAAAATCCAGGTCTGGCCTTTGTCAATGCGGGCCTGAACCGTGTCGCCAACGTGCAAGCGGTCTTCCTTCGGGAAGAGCACCATCTTGTTGCCCGACGTACGACCGAACCATACGTTTTCATCGTTGCGGCTCGGACCTTCCACAATAATATCGTACACCTGGCCTTCCATGGCTTTGTTAAGCTCCAAGGAAATTTCGTTCTGCACGTCCATCAAGGCTTGCAAACGAACGCGTTTAACTTCTTCCGGAACCTGATCTTCCATGGTCGCTGCCGGCGTGCCGGAACGCTTGGAGAAGATAAACGTGTACGCCATGTCATAGCGCACGTCCTTCAAAAGCTGTAACGTATCCTGGAAGTCTTCTTCCGTTTCGCCCGGGAAGCCGACGATTAAGTCCGTCGTCAACACCAAGCCCGGAATCTGCTGGCGGCAATAAGCCACCAGCTCTTTATAATGTTCCACTGTATAGTGGCGGTTCATTTTCTTCAAAATGCGGTCAGAGCCGGACTGAATGGGCAAATGTAGCTGCGTTACTACATTGGACGAACGGCCCAAGGCTTCAATCATTTCACGATTCATATCCTGCGGATGACTGGTCATGTAGCGAATGCGTTCAATCCCCGGAATGCCATCTAAAGCGTCGATAAGATTACCGAAATGCGTGCCGTCCTTGAAGTCAAGGCCATAGGAGTTAACATTCTGGCCCAAAAGCGTAACTTCCTTAATACCGGAAGCGCCCAGCTTCTTTACATCTTCTACGATAGCGTCGATGGGGCGGCTGATTTCACGACCGCGAACATGGGGCACGATGCAATACGTGCAGAACTTGTTGCAACCATTCATAATGGGCACCCAAGCGGCGAAGCTACCCTTCACTTTCGCTTCCATTTCGTGGTACTCCGTGTTATCCAGCTCAACAGCCATCTGATGCTTGTGCGTGCGCTGAACCTCAGCAATCATCTCATTGATGTGGCGCAAATTGTGCGTCCCCAACACGATATCGATATGCGGGGCGCGCTTGAACATGTCCGCCTGGTTCTTCTGGGCCATGCAACCGGTGATCGCCAAGATGAGGTCCTTGTTCTTCGTCTTCAAATGCTTCAGCTCGCCAATGCGGCCATAAATCTTCGATTCCGCCGTTTCGCGCACACAGCACGTATTCAGTATAATCAAATCGGCGTCGTTGAAATCATCGGTCGCCTCGTAGCCCGCTTCCTCCAACTGGAAAGCGAGACGCTCCGAGTCCGCTTCATTCATCTGACAACCGTACGTAAATATATAGTAACGCTTCATCATCGTCTCCTTCAATTTGCTTGTGAAATTACCAGCCTCCACGGCACTTCGCCCCGGCATAACGCCACGACGCTTCGTATTACAGGCTACTAACATCTCTATTTCTTACTCGGTGCCGGCGGATTTACCACGTCGTCTACTACGATAGACAAGCGTTCCACCGCCATACCGGTGATGTATTCTAATTCTTTGCGAATGGCCTGATGCATGTCGCCCATAATATCCTTAACCGGGCGGCCGCGCACCACGGAAACGCCCATAGCGATAAGCAAGGCGTTGTTACCCTTCGTGCTTTTCTTAACCTTCACGTCGTCTCGGCAAGGCCAACCCTGAGTACACGCATCCGTT
>ERZ650307.951-NODE-951-length-16504-cov-4.554441_pt1 | contig 16504 bp, 16 predicted proteins | sample MGYA00376243_ERZ650307 | MGnify/ENA primary metagenome ERZ650307 (study PRJEB26733, sample SAMN07839242) | wastewater metagenome | biome: urban; feature: artificial channel; material: waste water | place: USA: North Carolina | collected 2016-03-31 ... | reverse complement strand
CCGCCCGATCACCACCAGCTTCCATATTACGAGCGGGACTCTTCACGTGGGCATTGCCGGTACCAATATAATGCTCATCTCCCAGCCAGCCTTCCATACGGTCCGCAGTAAAGGTTCCATCCGCGCTCGTAATCGACCCACCAGAAGCAATCAGCACATACTGATTCTGATTGGGATAGTAATCTACCTGCTCACCAATGAAGCTCTTATCGCCCTGCGTCCCGTGAACACTGCCAGTCGCCAGCATGTGCCCCTGCCCATCGGTCATGACTTTAGCACAGGTTATATGCATCGCTTCACGCACCGCAATGACGTTACCCTCAACCATACCTTCCTGCGTCTTGGAATTATACGTTGCCCGGGCGCCAGAAACACGCGCCGGCCCCTGTTTCATCAATACATCACCGCTGGCCGTAACCAATCCCGATGACATATCATATTCCACCGTATCCGCATCAAGCTCTGCCGATTCTCCGGCAGCACTGAGACTGCCCATCGGCAAAACAACGCTGACCGTCAGAACCAGCAGCAGCTGCCGTATCGTTCGTTTGTTCATTTTGCTTCTCCTCCTTTGACCAGATGGGCATTGCCGATAATTCTGATCTTATTGAAACCATCCGCGCTCTCAATGCGGTCGCCATTAGCCTTCATATCATCTTTAGATGCCGTAGCATTGCCAATTGCGGCCAGCACGGACTCCTGGCCCGTCCATTTCAGCTCATCACTTGCCAGTTTGGCACCATCACTGGTCGTGATAGCAACATTTCCCTTGACGTTGATATCTCCCACTGCACGCTCATAGCTGCCGGTATCCGCCTTTACCTCTACCGTGCGGCCATCCGCCATATAGAAATGACCAACTACATTTTTCAGCTGGGCATCCTGGCTGTTGACATCCACTTCAATATGCTCGGCCGTCAGTTCCCATATTTTTCGGCCATCCTTTGTCTCACTGATCGTATTCCCATCATAGGTCATAACCTGGGAATCCGGCGTCTGTTCTTCTTGTTGCAGTGGTGCAGGAACTGTCATAACAGCCCAGGCAACAACGCCGACTGCAGCCGCAAAAAGCAATACCAGCAGGACCCTTTTTTTCTTATCCATCAGCTATCCTCCTGTGCCTTCACGGTATGGTGCTTGCCTATTTTCTGCATATCCGGTGGGGTATTCCATCGCTTCTGAAACCACAGCCACTGAGTCGGATTCTCGAGAATGACTGCTTCGACAACCTTTGTCATACGAGCCGTAAACTCAAACAAATCCTTATCCGTGTCGCCAGTGTCCTCATACCGCATAATCTCGCCAATGATCACTTTGTGGTGTCCGTCCGGCTGACGCAGGATGAAGGCCGGTACGACTGGTGAATTGAATTTATGAGCAAATACCGCCGGCCCCATCGGCGTCGAGGCAACCCGACCCAGAAATGGCAGGAATGCTCCCCCTGGGCCCGCATCCTGATCAGCCAGAAAGCCAAGAATTTTCCCTTTCCGTAGGGCACGGGCTGCCGACAGCAGTTCACTGGTCCCGCGCGAAAAAATCTCTACATGAATAGTCTTCCTGATGTCATTCAACGCATTCGTAAACTGCATGTTCGGCTGTGGCTTGGCAATCGCCGTAACCGGCAGTCCGTTCAGGGTGAACGCTGCGGACAGCCATTCCCAGGTACCAACATGACCGGTCAGAATGACTACGCCTTTATTTTCTGCCAAAGCCGCTTTTAGACGATCCAAATGGTCGATTTCAATATATTGTTCGAAATTCTGCTCGTTCAGGTGCGGCATATAGAGGATTTCCAATACATTGCGCGCCAGATTCACAAAGGATGCCCGCACAGTCTTCCGCGCCTCTGTCTCTGAAAGCCCCAATGCCGGCATGATCTGCGCAACTGCCCGCTCCCGCTCTTTTTTGATCAGAAGATAGTAGAGATTGCCCAGACATCCGCCCAGGGCCATAACCAGACCATACGGAAGATGGCTGACCAGCCAGCTCATGAACATCACGAATTTATACTGCATGGATAATGTTCCCCCATCGTGTACCTACTTATTGGGCCAGCTCCTGTTCCTTTCCAGCAGCCGGCCGATAGAATTCTTTTATCAGATTATCCCATTTGTCCTGCGCCTTCAGGATGAACTCGAGAAGTTCCCTGACAGCACCATGTCCGCCAGAAAATCCTGCAACCAGCCGGGCTTCAGCGCGCACTTCCGGTACCGCATCGGCAACAGCCATTGGCAAACCAGTCTGGCACATAATGGGCAGATCGATAAGGTCATCACCAATATAAGCGATCTCCTCATCGCACAGCCCGTTCTGTTCTTTGAGCTGCTGATAAGCTGCCCGCTTATCCGGATTGCCCTGATAGACCTCGCTGATCTTCAGTTCTTTCGCCCGGAAAGCAACTTGTGAAGACTGGCGGCCCGTTATGATAGCCGTTTTCAAGCCGGCAGTATGCGCCAAGGTAATCCCCAGCCCGTCACGGCAGAAAAAGGGTTTATAGAGTTCTCCTTTTTCACCAATATAGATTCCGCCATCAGTCAGGACACCATCAACATCAAAAATAACCAGTTTGATTTTTCGTGCGCGCTCCAGCGCTTCCGCCTTCTGTTCCATCTCAGACCACCCCCTGACGCAGCAAATCCGTCAGGTGCACAATACCGACCGGATTACTTTCTGCATCAATGACCGGCAGGACCGTTACCGGCCGCGGTTTATGCTTCTCCATCACCGAAAGCGCTGAAGCTGCCAGCGCATCGGCCTTGATGGTCAGCGGCGTATCAAACATGATGTTGCGAACCGCTTCGTCCATAAACTTATAGTCTTTCGCCAGCGAACGGCGAATAATACCATCGGTGATGAGTCCTACGAACTTGCCGTTATCATCCACCACCGATGCAGCCCCAAGTCCTTTATCTGTCATAATGAACAACGCATCTTTTGCCGTCTTATCCTGATGCACGATTGGATTGTCCTCCCCAGTATGCATGACATTGGATACTTTCAACAGCAAACGGCGCCCCAAGGCTCCGCCTGGGTGGAACAAAGCAAAATCCTGACTCGTGAAGTTGCGGACAGACATCAAGGCCATAGCCAGTGCATCGCCCATTGCCAGCGTTGCCGTGGTACTCGCCGTCGGCGCAAGGCCGAGCGGACAGGCTTCCTTCTCGACACCGATATCAACAAAGAAATCACAGTTACGGCCAAGCTGAGATTCCCGCCGGCCACTCATCGCAATGATTTTCGCGCCAATGCGACGAATAATCGGCAGGATATTAACGATCTCGGAAGACTCGCCGCTGTTCGAAATTGCAATGACGACATCGTTCTCCGTGACCATGCCCAGGTCACCATGAAAGGCTTCCGCCGGATGCATGAAAAATGCAGGTGTGCCAGTGCTGGCGAGCGTGGCTGCAATTTTGCGGCCAATATGGCCGGACTTTCCCATCCCCGTTACGACAACGCGGGCCTTGCATTCCAATATGCAATTCACGGCAGCTTCAAACGCATCATCGATGCGATCTTTGAGCTTCAGTACCGCATCAGCTTCTATTTCCAGTGTTTCAATCGCTTTTTCTCTTATCACAGGTCTTTTCCCCCCTACTGATAGAATTGACAACCGACCTCAATCATTGACCTTTATGGCGGACAATCTCATGGATGGCTACCGCATCTTTCAGCAGATCCTCCAATTTGTCCAGATAGACCATATTCGCTCCATCAGAAAGCGCCTCTTCCGGATTATCATGGACTTCGAGGAACAGGGCATCAATACCGGCGCCAACAGCAGCTCTGACCAAGTACTCGACGTACTCACGGTTGCCCGCTGATGTCGTGCCATTGCCGCCCGGCAGCTGTACGCTGTGGGTGCCATCCATAATCACTGGATAACCAAACGAGCGCATGATGGGAAGTGATCGCATATCCACCACCAGATTATGGTAGCCAAAGGATGCCCCACGCTCCGTCAGCATGATCTGATCACAGCCGCTTTCATGCAGTTTATCAACCACATTACGCATATCTTCCGGTGCAAGGAACTGACCTTTCTTTACATTGACGACTTTGCCAGTCTGTGCTGCCGCATGCAAGAGATCCGTCTGACGGCACAGAAAAGCCGGAATCTGAAGAATATCGACAACTTTTGCCGCCGGAGCAGCCTGGCACACCTCATGAATATCAGTCACCACCGGCACTTGAAGTTCTTCTTTGATCTGTCCCAGCATTTCCAGTCCCCTGGTAAGACCCGGGCCGCGGAAACTATTGTAGGAAGAACGGTTCGCCTTGTCAAAGGATGCCTTGAATACATAGTTGATATCGAGCCGCTGACAAATTTCTTTGATGGTGCGGCCAATCAGCAGGCAGCGTTCCATTCCCTCCAGGACACAGGGTCCGGCCAGCAGCGTCAACTTTTCGCCATCGCCGATTTCAAAATTACCTACTCTTACCTTATTCATTGCCATTCTCCTTCCACTGGGATGCAGATGCCCCCGTTCTCAACTATTCATCTTCTTATAGATCTCATTGACTTTAGCCAGATCTTCAGCCGTATCAACGCCGACAAAGGTCGACTTCGTCTCTACCACCTTGATGCGGCAGCCATTTTCCAAAGCCCGAAGCTGCTCCAGCGATTCAGCAGCTTCCAGCGGGGTCGTTTTCATCTTGGCATACTGCAGCAGGAACTCACGCTGATAGGCGTAGATGCCGATGTGCTTATAGACCGGACAGCCTTTATGGCGCGGATATGGCAGCAGGGAGCGCGAAAAATAGAGTGCATACCCTTGCCTGTCGGTAACAACCTTGACATTATTAGGATTTGTCTGCTCGGCCTCGTCAAACATCTCCGTCTTGACCGTAGCCATACAGAGCTCCGGATCAGTCTCGAAAACACTGGCCAGTTGATCAATGAGTCCCGGATCAATCAAAGGCTCATCCCCCTGCACATTGATGATGAGATCTACGTCTGGAAACGAGGCCGCGACCTCAGCCAGCCGGTCGGTACCTGTCGGATGATCTTTACGCGTCATCATCGCCTCGCCACCATGATCGCGGACTGCCTGCAGGATGCGCTCATCATCCGTAGCAACCAGCGTCCTTGAGACCTTGTGCGCCTGTGCTGCCCGCTCATAGACCCGGCAGACCATCGGTTTACCGGCAATATCCTTGAGCGGTTTGCCCGGCAGGCGCGTCGATGCATACCTGGCCGGGATGACACATAAAACTTTCATGGATTTCCTCATCCTTTCGTGCGATATAATACTTATTCGTTGCTCAGCCCGCTGCGCGGCTCACGTTCGCCAAGCTTGGCAGCCAGCTCCTGCTGGAGAAGCTGGTCGAACTCAGCTTTCCCCTGCTGAAATGACACCTCAACACAGATAACATAGACCGGAATATCCCAGCCCGAATGGATCACCTCAGCCGGAATCTTTACCGCATCCTTCTCCGTGATAATAATTGCCTCGGCCCCCATACGCTCGGCCTGATGGAGGATCTCTTTCATTTCCTGCATCGTATAATCGTGGTGATCCGGATAACGCAGGCTCTCAATAATCACCGTATCTAAATCAGACAAGGTCTGTTCAAATGAAGCCGGATTGCCAATTGCCGATACCGCCATGACCTTCTTTCCTTTCATGCTGCTGGCATCGATACCGTCACCAGCAATATCGACATACCACTCATCAAGAGGGATGAAACAACGTGGCTGATGGATGCTCTCGACAATCTGGGCGTCGGCATTATAACGATGAACGGTCTCCCGTATGTACTCGCAGGACCCCGTTGCGGCCTGATCGACTTTCGTCATCAGACAGACATCCGCCCGGCTGATATGCGAGATTGGCTCACGCAGCGTCCCCCGTGGCAGAATATAGTCATTGCCAAATACATTAACTGCATCGACCAGGAGGATATCCATATCACGCTCAAGCTGCCAATGCTGATATCCATCATCGAGGATAGCCACCTCCGCACCGAAATTCTCGATCGCATACCGCCCAGTTACCGCACGTTCAGCACCAATCAGGACCGGAACCTTGGGTAAATGCTTTGCCAGCATAAAGGCCTCGTCGCCAGCCTCAGCTGCAGTCATATGCAGCCGCTGGCCATCCGAAACGATGCCGATATCGCCATGCCATTTGGCGCGATATCCGCGGTTCAGGATCACGACACGGTACCCCATATCCCGGATATCACGAGCCAGGCGCTGCGCTGTCGGAGTCTTGCCCGTACCGCCGACTGTCACATTTCCCAGACTGATGACAAAACAGTCCAGTTTTTGCCGCTTGAACAAGCCAACCCGATAACCAAACAACTTAAAATTAACCAGCTGCGCATAAATCTGGGAGAATCCATATAAAGTAGCCATGATCACCCGCATAAGCATCCCGTCTACATTTTTCGTATGCACCAGATCAATGAAGTAGGTCTGGAAATTATCAATTTTTTGGGTAGAACGTGCCCGCTGGCGGTTTTCCGGCTGGCTCTCATATTCTTCGATCGTCTCTCGTAAAATTACGGCTGATTTGCGAGATGCCCCTTTATTTTCCTGCACAATAGCCCGCGTTTCCTGCTCCATGCGGTGCCGATGAGCTGGGTCATCAAAGAGACGCACCGTTTCCTGCTCCAATTCCTGTTCATTCTTCACAGTAATGCAGGCGTCACGATTCCGGAATAAAGCATGGGTATCCTTGAAATTAAACATATAATGTCCGACAATGATTGCCTTGCCATGCGCGGCCGGCTCCAGAATATTATGACCGCCATGAGGAATCAGACTGCCACCAACATAAACAACATCACCAATGCTGTAGACCTTGCCAAGCTCACCAATCGTATCCAGGATAACAATATCAGCTCGGCTGCATGCTTGCAGCTGCGGTGTTGTCCGAGTCGTAACTTTGAAGCCAGCCTTCTCACACAGATGGATAACTTCCCCCGTGCGCAGCAATTCCCTCGGTGCAATGACCAGCTTGGCATGAGGATGCGTCTTACGCACTGCCGCAAAGGCCTTGAGTACATAACCTTCCTCCCCACGATGCGTGGAACCCGCCAGTAAGATTCCCTCATTATCGGCCAGTCCCATATCATTGATGATCTGTGTTTTTTCCTCAACGCTGACATCTGTATAGGTCTGATCGAATTTCGTATTGCCTGTGACTGTAACAAGGTCCGCTGGCGCTCCAAGACGCATAATATAATCTGCATCAATCTGGGATTGCATCGCAAATCTGGTCACCGTGCCAATCATATCCGTCAGCAGACTGTGCAGATGTTTATATTGTTTTACACTGCGGTCACTGATCCGCCCATTAACCATCATAACTGGCACATGAATCTGACGGGCTGTTTTCAGGAAATTTGGCCAAAGCTCGGTCTCTACCGGCAAAAACACGCGTGGGTGAATACGACGCAGCACGTGTCCAGCCAGAAATGGCAGATCCAACGGGAAATAAATAATCGCATCCGCATCTTTAATGATCCGATTTGCCATCTCATACCCGCTGGTCGTAACAACAGACACCAGTATCGGCGTCTGAGGAAATTCTTTATGGAATTCCTTGATTAATGGACTGGTCGCTACGATCTCGCCCACAGATGCGGCATGTACCCAGATACAATGCTTTTTTTCCACCTTGTCCAGCACATGATCCGGAAAAAAGCCAAGACTTTGCCGGATCCGTTCCACAAAGCCTTTTTCACGGATGGAACGAACAATGAATACTGGGATAATCAGTATTGCAATGAGAACAGCCGCTATATCATAAAGGAGTTGCATCTCTTCCCTATCCCTTCTTACACATTCTTCTTACCGAACTGGATATTATACAGATGACTATACAGCCCCTGCCGCTGCAGAAGTTCCTCATGCGTACCGTGCTCTTTCACCTGTCCATTATCAATGACAAATATCTGATCGGCATTGAATATTGTTGACAGGCGATGCGCTATTACGAAGGAAGTTCGTCCAACCATCAAGGTGTCCAGTGCTGACTGGACAAGCTTCTCACTTTCCGTATCCAGCGCCGATGTTGCCTCATCAAGGATCAGGATACGCGGATTCTTTAGTATCGCGCGGGCTATTGCCATACGCTGGCGTTGTCCGCCGGAAAGGTTCAATCCCCGCTCGCCAATTTTCGTATCATAGCCGTGCGGCAGCTCACGAATAAAAAGATCTGCGTTCGCGGCTCGTGCCGCTGCTTCAACCTCTTCGTCCGTAGCATCGAGACGGCCGTAACGGATATTTTCGCGAACTGTCGTCGAAAACAGCATGGTTTCCTGAGGGACAATACCAATCTGCTCACGCAGGGAATCGAGGGTGACATCGCGAATATCATGCCCATCAATGGCAATCGCCCCATCGGTCACTTCGTAAAAACGAGGAATCAAATTGGCAATCGTGGACTTTCCAGCGCCACTGGGACCAACAAACGCAATCATCTGCCCCGGCTGCACTTCCAATGATACATCCCGGAGTGCCGGAGCACCCTTCTTGTATTCAAACATGACATGATTGAATGATACGCGGCCATTCGTGGCCGGTAAAGGCTGGGCGTCTTCCTTATCGTGAATGGTCTCTTCCAGATCGATGACAGCAAAGACACGGTCGACAGCCGCCATTGCCCGCTGCAGATTACCATAGACACGGGAAAGCCGCTTAACCGGATTAGCCAAATTGATTGCATAAGTCAGAAACGCTACTAATGCTCCCGCGGTCATCTCGTCATTGACCACTTCATAGCCACCAAACCAGACAATAAACGTAACTGATATCGCGGCCAGAAATTCGACCGACGGAGTCAGCAGACTGGTCAGCTGAACGTTCTTCATCGCAGCCTGGAAATTGAGTTCATTCTGCTTCGAGAAGCGCTCAATCTCATACTTTTCGCGAACAAACGATTTGACGATACGAATCGAGGAAATGCTCTCCTGCAGCAGCGATGTAATATCTGCCATGCGTTCCTGGATTACCGTACCATTCCGCTTGATCTTGCGCCCAAATATCTTCATGGCCTGTCCGACCAGGGGGATAACAATCAGAGTCAACAACGACAGTTTCCAGTCCAGATAAAGCATCAGGGCGATAGAACCAATGAGGGTTGATCCCTCTGTCACCATCTCGATGAGCTGATCGACCAGCGCTGATTGGATTGCCGCTACATCATTCGTGATGTAGCTCATCGTCTCACCGGTCTGATGCTTGTCATAATAGGCCATCGGCATCCGCTGGAATTTCCGGAACATAACTTCGCGGACATCAATAATGACCTTCTGCCCGATATACGATACCAGATACGACTGCCCATAAAAAAAGATACCACGGATCAGGAATACGACCACGATGCCAATACAAATCATATTGAGCATTGCCATATCCTTATCCGCCAGCACCTTGTCGATCATATCCTTGATGATCCATGGCAGGTACAGATTACAGCCGGCTGCAACAATGATACAGACAATCGCCATAGCCAGATATTTCAGGTAAGGCCGTATATACTGAAGCAGCCTCTTATAGTTTTTCATGTTCTTCCCCCGATAAATTGTTTTCTGCAGCAAACCGCCGAGCCGCTGCCAGAATCTTAGCTGCAACGCGGCCCGATGCACCGGGCGTACCCAATCGTGCGCAGGCCTCTTTGAGCTTTGCCACGACTTCGGCCCGATGTATTTCCCCCGGATAAAGCTGTGCAAGCTCGGATGCAATATTTTCAGCAGTCACCGCATCCTGTAACAGCTCTCTTTCAAATGGTTTCCCCAGCAGGATATTGGGCAGGCTGAAACTTTCCACATGAACCAGCAGCCGACCGACAAAATAAGAAACTGGTGACAACCGATAAAGCACAACACAGGGCAGCCCCAATAAGGCAGCCTCCATGACAACTGTCCCCGAAGTAGCTACGGCCGCATCGGCCGCCGCCATCAATGAGTACCGGTATTCATGGGTCAAAGTAACCGAAACCCCGGCAGCTGCTGCCATTTCCCGTATCCGGGAAGAATTGATACCATCCGCTACGGGCAGCAGAAACATCGTCTGCGGGCGCTCTGCCTGCAGAAGCTTTGCCCCCTGCAGCATGGCTGGCAGCAACAGCTCAATCTCCTGTTTCCGGCTTCCCGGCAGTAACAGCACAGCGGTCTTATCCGCCGGAATATGGAAATAACTGCGCGCACGCACACGCGGCAGTTCCGGTCGAACAGCATCCACCAAAGGATTCCCGACGAAGGATATCTTCGCTCCAGCCGCCTTATATACCGGCAATTCATGCGGAAAAATCGCTACAAACTCATCAGCCAGCTTCGTGCAAGCCTTGGCCCGTCCTTTACGCCAAGCCCAGGCCGATGGCGGAATATAGGAAAACACCGGAATTCCGAGTTTCTTTGCTTTTTTAGCCAGCCGCCAGTTGAAATCCGGATAGTCGATGAGCACTAACAAATCGGGCTTTTCCTGCTCCATAAACGCAGTCAGTTCAGCCAGCAGCCGCAGAATACGGCGCAGATTGATCAGGACTTCCCAAACCCCCATCACGTTATACTCCGCAAAATTACGGAACAGACGGACTCCTGCCTGCTCCATACGGGAACCGCCAAAGCCAATCAGTTCGACGGCCGGGTCCATTTGCAGGATTGATTGAGCCAGACTTTCGCCATGGACATCTCCCGAAACTTCGCCGGCTGAAAACATGATTTTCACGGTGCTCACCTCCTTCTTCTCATAATAGTCCATTCTCTATTATACACGAAAAGAGACGCCAGCGGACACAAATTTTTCCGTATCCCCTGCGCCTCTGTACTTACATTGCAACAATCGTGATTCCATTGTCGTCTGCCAGCTGTAAAACCTGGTCCTTTTCCACCAGCAGGGTCTGCCCGGCTTCGATTACCAGCGCTTTTGCACCTGCCTCAACCATAGTCTCGATTGTCTTGCAGCCAACAGCCGGAACATCAAAGCGATTATCCTGCTCCGGCTTGGCAACCTTGGCCACTACCGCTCCGCCACGGGCAAGCTGCCCGCCACGACGGATACAGGCATCTGTCCCTTCGATTGCTTCCAGGGCCATAACGGCCAGATTTTTCACCACGACAGTCTGTCCCACATCCAGCCGGCCGATTTCTTTAGCCATGCGAAAGCCAAACTCCATGTCCTGCTTTTCTTCCGCCGATGGCTCACGCTTCGTCAAAGTTCCTGCCAGCGGCATCAGCGGCCGAATCAACGCAGTCTGATCTACGACCTTTGCCCCGGTAGTCTCGACCGCTTCGACCAGTGCCTGCATGACCGTATCATCTTTCCGATTGGGAAGCCCCATCAGAATCTGTACGGTCTTGAAATCAGGCATGGCTTTATGTGCATATAACAGTTCCTTGGTGACCTTGCCAATCATCGTCACCTGCGTAATCTGCTTCTTCTTGAGATAGCTCAGGATTTTGCCAACTTTGAACACACTGATTTCCTGATACTCTGTGGCGTAGTCCTTTAGCCTATCGTCTGTCTCCGGCAGCAAGGCTACGACGTATACTTCATAGCCCTGCACTCTGGCCGACTTGGCGCATTCTACAGGCAGTGCGCCAATCCCAGCCAGCAAACCAACTTTCTCCATGTCACTCCTCCGAATGCGTCAGTCGTTATCGCGGCGCTCACGGCAAATCCCCCGCTCGGCATTCCGCAGGAAGCGCAGCAGATGGTCAACTTCATCGCAGGTAGCAACTTCCTGCTCGATGACAGCCACCGCCTGTTGCAAACTCAGGCCTGAACGATACAATATCTTATACGCCTGCTTGATATTTCGGCGCGCTTCTACCGCTATGCCAGAACGCGAAATCCCAACACTGTTCAGACCGACAACCTTTGCCGGACGGCCGTCAACAATCGTAAACGGCACGACATCCTGGGTCAGCTTGGACATCCCGCCAACCATTGCATTGCGGCCAATCTTCACAAACTGGTGAACACCGGCCATACCACCGATAACAGCCCGGTCCTCAACCACAGCATGCCCGGCCAGACTGGCCAGATTCGACATGATGACACGATTGCCAACCACACAGTTATGCGCAACATGTGTCAGTGCCATCAATAGACAGTCATTGCCGATACGGGTTTCTTCTCCTTCACCAGTTGCCCGATGAACCGTTGCCCCCTCACGGATTGTCGTACGATCACCAATAAAAGTATAACTCTTTTCGCCTTTGAATTTCAGATCCTGTGGCTCTTCGCCAATAGAAGCCCCTTGGAAAATACGGCATTCCCTGCCGATTTCCGTCCAGCCGTGAATAACGACATGCGGGCCGATTTTTGTACCCTCACCAATTTCTACATGCTCACCGATTACAGAATATGGACCTATCTCCACATTCTCAGCAATCTTTGCCCCTGGGGCAATAACAGCAGTTTGATGTATATTTGCATTTTCACTGATAAATTGATCAGCACTCATCTGCTCCAACTCCTTCAACCTTCCTCTGATGCCTGCTCCCCACAATATATGCAGACTTCCTTGCTCGTTCGCCTCACATGCAACACCAATACGGTCTTGCTGCACCTGCTGTTAGTTATAATCCGACTCGGACTTCCTAATTTGGCACAGCAAAAGACCGTAAATTAAAGCATTTATTGAACTGAGCAAAGACTGACACCGTTTATCTTGTCAAAACCAGCGAAAATCAAAGGTTTTCGTTCTTTTTCAATGCGAACTTAAAATCTGCTGAAGCAACCAGTTTATCATCAACATAGCCATCGCAATGCAATAAACCGAAATCACCGCGCATACGTACCAGTTCCGCCTTCGTGATCAGCTGATCCCCGGGAACAACCGGACGCTTGAACTTGACATTGTTCATGCCACCGAACAGTGCAATTTTCCCACGATGTTCCTCCGGATAAAGCATGGCTACACCACCGACCTGTGCCATCGCCTCAAGAATCAGAACCCCCGGCATAATTGGATGTCCGGGAAAATGTCCCAGGAACTGAGGCTCCATCATCGTGATGTTTTTAATCCCCGTAGCCGATTTAAACGGCTCAAGCTCAATAATGCGATCGACCAGCAGCATGGGCGGACGATGTGGCAGAATCTTCATGATATCGTTAATATCTAAAACCATTATAATTCCTTCTTCCTTTTACTATGCATAGCCGATGCAGTTCCTCTGCATCGGGGAGGTTGCTCATCCTAGTGATTTTGCGATAAGCTTTGCAAGCTTTGTATTCAACGCATGTCCTGAAGCCACCGCAATAACCTGCCCTCGAATTTTTCCAGCCAAACGCAAGTCACCAATAACATCCAGAATTTTGTGACGAACCAGTTCATCCTCGAAATGAAGCGGGTTCAGCCAGCCTTCATCATTGTAGACAATAACACTCTCCAGTGTCCCGCCAAGCCCCAGGCCCATTTGTCGCAAAGCCGTGATTTCCTGTTCATAGGCAATGGTACGGGCTGGTGCGATTTCCCGATGATACGTTTCGGCATCAATATCGAAATTCTCATATTGAACCCCGATCAGCTTATGCGGGTTCAGTGAAGTGAAGCTGACCCGAAAGCCATCATACGGCAGGACCATGACAAACCGTTCATTCTTATCATCATCAATGCGATATACCTGATCAATCACGATTTCATGTCGTTCTTTTTCCTGTTCGCGGAAGCCTGCTGTCTGCATAAGCTCAAAAAACGCCAGAGAATTACCTTCCGCAACCGGCGGCTCCTCGGCATCCATCTCTACCAGGCAGTTATCGACGCCCAGGGCATGAAAGGCACTCATCAGATGCTCAATTGTAAACACCCGGCATCCATTCTCTTCCACCGTCGTCGCCCGCAATGTCGAAGTGACATTTTCCGCCGCCGCATGAATCTCAGGCCGGTCCGGAATATCGGTGCGGACAAATACGATTCCTGTATCCACCGGAGCCGCTTTCAGCACCATATGGACTTCCTGCCCCGAATGCAGGCCCACCCCCGTATAGGCTGCTTCCGCTGCCAATGTAATCTGGTTCTGCAAAACTTCTCCTCCTGCTAACTATAACCCTACTATATTTTACCCAACAATCGCTGCCAATGCAAGCATTGGTCAACACCTACACTACTCTTCCCTGACAGATTTCCAGCGGTCATGCAGCCAGAACCATTCCTCCGGGTACTTGCGCACATGGCTTTCAATCGCCTGTGTCAACAATTGTGTCATCCGCCGAATATCGGCCCGCTTATCTTTCGTCTTTCTCACATAAAACGGTCCATCGACAAAAAGGGTATGCTTCCCCGCAGCATCGCGGTGCATAAACGAGGTAACGATTGGCACCTCCTGAAAACGAGCCATCGAGGCTGCCCCCGGTGTGCAATTCGTCGCCTGGCCAAAAAAATCGAGGATAATGCCATCATGACGATTTGTATCCTGATCCATAAGCAATCCAATGGCCCACCCTTTTCGAAGCATATCAAACATCTCCCGGACGCCTGTCTTATAGGTGATATGCATGCCGATCATCGACCGGTATTCATTAATAAAACGGTCGGCTCCAGACGACTTCTGTTTCATAGCCACACCGACCAGGGGAACACCGGCCATAGCAAAAGCGCCGCCCATAAGCTCCCAGTTCCCACTATGAGCCGTTGCAATGATAGCTCCCTTGCCTCCAGCCATGCATGTTTGAAGCTTTTCCAAGCCTTCGATTCGGACATACTCATGCATATTCCTCCGGATCACCGGAAACCGGAGCACCTCAAACAGCATCGGTCCAAAGCGCACAGTACTCGCCCGGGCAATCCGTTCTGCCTCCTGAGCATCAACATGTAGACACTTTTTTATCTGTTCCCGAGCCATCTTCTTACGACGGCCCGGAACAATCATCCAGGCAAATTTTCCAATGGCAATTCCGGCAGCCTCACAAACAAAACGTGGCATCAGGCAAGTCAGCCAGCTGATAACTTTTAAAATATGATACGACAGCAATTGCTCTGCCCCCTATTTCTGGAAATCAAAAGCCTTCCACTGGCAGGAAGGCTTTTGATTCACGAATCTACTTTTTTTCGTACTGCGCCAGCTTTTTTTCCATCTGCTTGAGCTTCTTGCTCATCTCTGGCAGATGTTTCATCGCCGCCTGCATTCGCAGCCAGTCCGTATGTGGCTGAACCGGGAAGCCGGCACAGAACACACCTTCCGGCATGTCACCAATGATCCCCGATCGGGCCGCATAGACCGAATTCGCACCAATGTGGATATGGCCAACGGTCCCAACCTGTCCGCCAAACGTGACATTGTTATCTACTATGGTCGAACCAGATATCCCCGTCTGGGCAACGATCAGACAATTCGGGCCAATCTTACAGTTATGACCGATATGCACGAGATTATCGATCTTCGTGCCCTTCCCAATGACCGTAGCCCCCATAGCAGCGCGATCAATGCCGTCATGAGCACCGATCTCAACATCATCCTCCAGGACAACATTTCCGACCTGTGGTACCTTCGTATGCACACCATCCTTCGTCGTGAAGCCGAAGCCATCCGAGCCGATAACCGCCGAGCTGTGAATTACGCAGCGCTTGCCAACATGACAGTGCTCCCGTACGGTCGCATTCGAGTAAATGACCGTATCCGCCCCAATTTCTGCATACTGGCCAATATAGGTATGCGGATACAATATGACATTGCTCTCGATTACCGCATGATCATCCACTACTGCAAACGGCATGATGACAACATTTTCACCGAGTGTCACATCCTTACCAATATGCGCCTTGTCGCTGATACCGTGTGAAAACTCCAATTTGGGTGTAAAGAGATCCAGCAGCTTTGCAAAAGCAGCCCGCGGTTCATCCACATAAAGCGCCGTCTTCGGAAAATCCCCGATACCTTCAGGCAGCATGACCGCAGCAGCCTTGCAGCCCCGGGCTTCATCAATATGAGGATCTACCGCAAAGGTCAGGTCCTGTGAACCGGCACCATCAAGATTGTCCAGTCCATGTATTTCGAGGGTAGCATCACCAACAATCCGCCCACCGACAAATGCTGCAATTTCCTGCAAAGTCTTTTTCATATCAATGCCCCAATCCTTACTGCAGCTGCTTGATTACATCATCCGTCACATCAACGGCGCCCGTAATCGCAATTGGCTGTTCCTTCGAGTTATTAACCACTGCGTCCAGCTTCTTGCTCTTAGCCACTGAGCCCAGCGCTACATCCAGCTTCTGACGGAGCTGCAAAGCGTAGGACTGATTCAATCCCTGCAGTTTACGCTGCGCATCCATCTGTGCCTTCTGTGCATCTTCCTGACTCATATTCGGGTTTTCCTTCATCTTCTGCTGCAAGTCCTGCTCAGCATTTGTCTGCGCTTCCTGCAGCTTCTGATTTCCCTCTTCAACCAACGCTGAAATCTGTGGTGCCTCCTTGGAGACGCGGTCACCATCAATATAGCCAATCTTTGCCTGCCCGCAGCCACTCATAAGCATCATCGAGGCAAAAGCCGCTGCCAGCAAGATCGGAAGAGCACACGTCTGAACTCCAGTCACCGATGTTTATCTCG
>ERZ650307.945-NODE-945-length-16588-cov-3.225791_pt1 | contig 16588 bp, 21 predicted proteins | sample MGYA00376243_ERZ650307 | MGnify/ENA primary metagenome ERZ650307 (study PRJEB26733, sample SAMN07839242) | wastewater metagenome | biome: urban; feature: artificial channel; material: waste water | place: USA: North Carolina | collected 2016-03-31 ... | reverse complement strand
AGGCTATCAAATGCGGGATATCTTTACCGAGTATGAAAAAAAATTATCATGCGAGCCGAAGACATCAAAATATGACGACGCTATGGTACTAGTCAACCGCCTCAAAGCCTATCTGGCAGTTGACCGCTACGGACAAGATAAAGTGCAGACAATGAGAGGATACTTATTGGCACTCCAGCATCAAGGATTGATTGACCCGTGGATGGCTTATGACATCCTCACCAGTTATGAAAAGGAGCTTGCCAATGTCTAAGCTCCCCATCAAACGAGCCTTAATCAACGGTAAACGGCGTTTTGTCGTTTACCTGTTTGACCTTGTTGACCACCTCGAAGAGCTGACCGATTACGACAAATCCTGTCGTGATGAATTGGTTGAGACCTTGAAAGATATGATTAAAGAGGGTAAATTTAGGGACAACATCGACTGGACGTACAACGCCAAACGACATGAAATTGCCTTAACCTTAAGCTCAACCCAAATACTACTAGCCAGATACGCAGACCTGATGTCACAAAAAGCGACGGCGACCCAATCAAACACAGAGCAACCAACGACGGCACAATCAAACGATCTAAACAAAATTGTCTGGGATGTTATCCACCAAATCACCGATTTTATACAAGGAATTAAATCATGACCCAGCAATTACACACCGTAAGTCACGAGCTTAACCGCATCACTAATTACACCGCCGTCATGGCAAAACTGGCAAACCAAGGCTTAAAGGCGGATATTGACACCGCCCAACTACAAGCCATCTTTGCCGACATTGCCAAAGTCACAGGTTGGGCATACGCAGAGATGCAAAACATCATTAACGATGATTGCCCATTCGTCAATAATTATGATAAGCCACCAATGCCATCTCAAACAGGCAACTAAATAGTTAGTTCCAGAAAAACCCTTGTCACTTGACAGGGGTTTTTTTACAACAGTGACTTCGCCATTTTCATAAGTCGCTCACGGTCATCAACGCCAAGCCCACGATAAATTTCCAGCCATTCGTTCTCGTCTGGAGGCAACACAACCGCCCCACCTTCGACCCGTTGACCGGTCACCACATAACCTACGTCATAGCCCAAACCTCCCAACTTGAGCAAAAATTCAAGGTCAGGTGAACGTTTACCTGTTTCATAGTTGGAAAGCGTGGCAATAGCGACATCAATCGATTTTAATACATCAGTTTGTTTCAAGCCGAGTCGCAATCTTTCGGAGCGTAGTCGCTCACTTATAATTTCGTTGTTTAACATTTTTATAAATACCTTATTGACTTAAACATTTTTATAAGTCAAAATAAACCTTGTTAAATTGTTAAAAATCTAGCAAAAACATTTTAACACCTTTTCCAACCAACCCTTTAAAAAAAGGACAATCACGATGACAACCAAAATGTTAGCGGTGCGTACCCCTGAAAGCATGCACACCTACCTCAAAGTCACAGCCTACAAAAAAGGCTCAAGCATTCAAGAATTGGTCAATAAGATATTAGCTGACCATCAAGCAAAAGACCCAGAATACCAAGGCTCTCTTAATGACTTGGTCACTGACTCCCTTGCCGCATTGGCATCCATCACCCAAGATTAGGAGGTGGCTCGTGGCGTATAAACAGTATCAAGATGTCCGCGACCATCGTATCTATGCCTACCTCAATCAAAAAGAGCTAGACGCATTTTTAGAAGCCATGCGCATCCAAGATTTAGCCATTCAAGGTAAAGCAGCACGTCAGATGATTGTGGAGAGAAGCCAACAAATCATCGCCGAGCACCGTAAGAATAACCCACAGTCAGCGATGAAACAAACTGTGAAATATCACCTGCCACACGGTGGTTTTACCGTGCTAAACCCAACCAAGCAATAGAGGTCGTATGTCAACGGCATATATCAGATGTCCGCATTGCGGCGGCAAAATGACTACCGCACGGCACCGTCAGATGAATGAGCTATTAAAAGAACTGACAGCCACTTGTCGCAATGCAGATTGCTTATTTAGCGCCAGCGTCTATGTCGAGATAGCAAGACAAATCCAACCAAGCCTTGCCCCAAAACCTGAAATAACAGGGCAGCTTTTAAAAGGACAACCACGATGAGTATTAATGACCAAGTCGTCTCGCGTCTGAAATCCGAGTACGGCTTTAAACAAGTCGGCGAATGGCTACGTGAAGGCGTTTGCCCAGACTGTAGCAAAAAGTCACTTTTCACCCATGCCCATAGCCCCCGCGTCGTCAAATGCGGGCGGCTCAATAAATGCGGTTTGGAAATCCATGTTAAGGAACTATTTGACGATCTATTCAAAGACTGGTCAAAAACTTATCAACGTACCCCGACCAACCCCAACGCTGCCGCTGATGCCTACCTTAAAGAAGGCAGAGGCTTGGATATCAGCAAAATTAAAGGTAGCTATAGCCAAGAATCTTACTTTAGTAATTCGCTAAACCAAGGCACTGCCACGGTGCGTTTTGCCTTACCCAACGGTGGCTGGTGGGAGCGTTTTATCGACCAAGCAGACCGTTTTGACAAAAAAGCCAACTTCAAATATGGCTACAAAATTAATGGCTACTGGTGGTATCACCCTGCAAACGCTTTGATGCCAAAAGAAATATGGATTTGTGAGGGTATCTTTGATGCTATCGCATTAGCCGAGCATGGGCTTGCCACTGTCAGCCCACTAAGCTGCGTTAATTTCCCAGAAAATTCACTGTATGAACTCAAGGCAAAATACGATGAGAAACGCCAAACATTACCAACTCTTGTATGGGCTTTTGACAATGACGCCGCAGGGCAACGCTACACCAAGCAATTTATCGAACAAGCCAAAAAAATCGGATTTGAGAGTGTCGCCGCCCAACCGCCGTATGACAAACACAAAAAGCTTGACTGGAACGACCTGCACGAACTCGGGCAACTAACAGACGAGCATCTCAAAAAATACCGCTACTTTGGTGACTTGCTCACCGCAAAATCACCGACCGACGCAGCGGTCATTCGCTATATGCACAGGAAAATTAACCAATTTTATTTTGAGCATGACAACCGCACCTACTGGTTTGAACTTGATACTAATAAATTGTCAAAACTAATGGATGTGCCTGACCATGAGGTTGAAGACATCATGGGTAATATGCCAGACGAAGACGAACAGATGGCAAAGTTTGTTCGCCAGACATCGACCACCCATGAGATTTTAAATGCCAAACTCGAAGCCCTGTATTTTCAGCGCAATGAAGTAACAGACGAATCCTGGTACTTCACCCGAGTTACCACCAACAAAGGCGACAAGCAGACCACTATCACAGGCGACCAGTTATCTAGTCCCAGTAAATTAAAACCGCGTTTGTTATCGGTTTTTGCGGGTGTACTTTGGACAGGGTCAGCTATGCAATTGGATATCATCGCCAAGCACCAAATGGAGGGGCTAAAAGAAGTCAAAACCACGGACTTTATTGGTTACGCCAAAGAGCACCAAGCCTATATCTTTAATGATGTGGCAATATCCAAAGGCAAAGTCGTCGCCAAAAACAGCCAAGACTATTACAAAATCGGTCGCCTTGAAATCAAATCATTGGCCAATGACCCTGTATTGCACATCAACACCAAAGACAAGCCTGATTTTAGTTGGTGGCATAATTTTCATCGCGTTCGCGGTGCATACGGTACGATTGTCATGGCTTGGTGGCTTGGCACTTACTTTGCCGAGCAAATCCGCGGACTTGATCGCTCATATCCATTCTTTGAATTGGTAGGACAAGCAGGCGCAGGTAAATCACGATTGCTTGAGTTTATGTGGAAGTTATCTGGCAGAGAAGACTACGAAGGGTTTGACCCATCCAAATCTACAAGCGTGGCGGTGTACCGCAACTTTGCCCAAGTCGCAAACCTACCTATCGCCCTAATCGAAGGCGACCGTAACGATGAAGACGGCAAAGCCAAATCATTCAAAACCTTTGAGTGGGACTCACTCAAAGACGCGTTTAATGGTCGCTCCATCCGCTCTAAAGGCGTCAAAAACAATGGCAATGACACTTACTCACCGCCATTTCGTGCCGCCGTGATGATATCCCAGAATGAAGAAATCCAAGCAAGTGAGGCGATGCTAACCCGTATTATCCATGTCAAATTGACTCGCGATGGTCAGACGCTAGAGACCAAGCACATCGTCGACAGCCTTGACCGGTTACCCATCGAGCTAACCAGTCGCTTTATGGCGCATGCACTGAAAAATGAACAGGCGATTTTAGAAACTTACCAACAGCGAATCCGTATGTATGAGGCACGCTATCACGAGTTTGGTGTTACCCATACTCGTATTGCGCTCAATCATGCACAAATAGCCGCCATGATTGACTGTTTGCAAACACACGTACTGTCTGGATTGATGACGGACCAACAAGCGGAACAAGCCAAGCAGGTATTGTTTGAAATGGCACAAGCCCGAGTTCAACGCTTACAAGCCGACCATCCAGACGTTGATAAATTCTGGAGCGTATTTGAATTTTTAATGTCAACAGGCAAGTTTGTTTGTCATACCAACATAAACGACCCAAGTCGAAAAATCGGTATCAATCTCAACCATTTTTATAAGGTGGCAAGGGAAAATTACCAAGACTTACCAGACATCACCCAAATGAAACGCCTACTAAAAAATAGTAGCCGTTATAAATTCGTTGATAGCAATATCAGCGTTATGTCAGTAATTGATGGCTTTAAAACCATGAAGTGCTGGATTTTTACTAAACCTGAGAACGGATAAGCAAAGTACCGCTTTGCCCGTTCGCAAGACAAGGGCTATGCCCGAAGTAATCCACTGAATAGGAAAAATACGATGACCGACATTATCGACCAAGCCAATGACGTCGCCCAACAATCCATCGAGCGAGCCATTGCCAACGCCCCAAAATTCAATCGCCCGTCATTGACAGAATGTAAAGACTGTGGCGAACCAATTCCACTAAAACGGCAACAACTGGGCGGCGTGACTCGCTGTATTGACTGCCAAGAATACCATGACAAGAAGCACCGACATGGCAACTAAAACATTAGCACTAGGCACACAGGTATTTAAAAAATATCAGCCATGCCTATGCGATGTTTGCAAAAACTATCGACCTGCTCACCTCTGCATCTATATCCCAGAAGTGGGCATCATCTGCGACCAATGCCAAGTAAAACTTTCACAGGACACCAATCATGAAAATGCAGCTCTTCAAATCCCATAGCGACATCTTTTTAAGTGCCAATATCAAAAATGTTGTCATCCACATCAACGCCATCTCAGAACCAGGCACACTCAAAAGCGTTGAGCAATTAGATCGCGAGACCTTAATCCGTATGGACGGCAGACTGTTTGACCTGCACGACTTAAACCGTTATTACCAAAACAAAGCCCGCAATGAAGGCTTTACCTTCGGTGACGATTTATCAATACGGGTTAAAGGTAAAATTGTGCCTGTTGTAGCAGATAAGACTAGAACCCTATTGCATATTTTTATCGACAAAATAGCTGAAGGTCAGACCATCCTTGCTTACGATGATTACGCCAAAGACTACACCAAACAGCAATTCATGACAGCCATTAAGAGAATCACAGATAAAATGGAAGTACACATCCAGCGTGAAGATAAAAAATACTATCTAAAACTGCCGTTGGCGTATCGTATCACCCCAAAATCACCCAGCAATCACCAAAAAATCACCAATTGGCAATCACACGCAGATTGGGCAATCGCGCACGCTTTAATCCAAAGATAGTAAAAATATCACCTTATCACCTTCATTTTTTACCACCAAAAAAACACGGTAGAAACACGGCAAAAAAGCCGTGTTTTTAACCCTTCGTTTGTCCCAAAAATGCGCGTAAAAAGACCTATCCAAATCTGAAATTAAGGATACCTCATGCAAAAAATATCATCAGGCATTGAACCGCTCAAAACCGCCATCAGAATCTGGTGGAAAATCGACGGTGAGCGTCACCGCGAGACTATACATAACAGCCCACCCACCGATGCCAACCTTGCCGCCGCCAAAGCCACTGCCGACATGATAGCCCAGCAACTGCGCATGGGTATTTTTGACCGTGATACCGTATTCCCCGACTCATCGAAGAGAGCTGACCGCTATTTTGGATACTATATCCACCAATGGCGAAAAGTTGAGACCAACAAAGTCGCCAAAATATCATTTGACACCTACGACAGCAAAGTCAAAACCCACATCGAACCATATTGGGGCATGAAACCTATCGCTAAGATTGGCGTAGAAGATATAGAGGAATGGGTTTATAACGTACTATTACAAAAACTATCGACCAAAACAGTCAAAGAAATAATAATGTTATGGCGAAAAATTTACAGCTACTGGGCAAGACATCAAAAAACCATCAACGACCCAACCAAGTACATATCACTAGGACAAACTGACCCAGATGATATCGACCCATTTGACCGTGACGAAATTACCAGGATATTGGCATATCCAACCACTTTAACCTTGCATAACCTTTATACAGTCATGCTGTGGAGCGGATTATCATTCCACGAACTGATAAGTTTGGCGGTCGAAGACTTAGACCTAGAAAAAGGCTGCTTATTCGTCAATCGCAGTTTTGTGCGTGACCAATACCGCGTAACAAAAAACCGCCGCCGCAAACGCCAAGTTGATTTATTACCCGAAGTTATCAGCGCCTTACAATCACAAATCAACCAAGTCAAAGACAATCCCAAAAATACAATCGCTATCACAGACCGCGACAACAAAAAAATCAAATCACAATCTTTAACTTGGCTTTGGTATGATGAGATCAGCCATTTTACATATAGCCAGTTATCAAGACGATGGACTGCCCATCTTGACTCCTGTGGGGTTAGATACCGACCTGTCAATAATGGCAGGCACACCTATGCAAGCCAAGTGCTATCGACAGGTGCAGTAACAGCAGAATGGCTTGCCAATCAGCTTGGACATACCAACACTGACATGATTCACCGTCACTACGGCAAATTTATTCCCAAGGACGCAAACCACATCATAAAAAACCTAGCCAACGCCCTGCAATAATTTCACCACACAAAAAAAGCCACTCAAAACGAGTGGCTTAATTTTTTGACCATATTACAGCCCATATAAACGCAAAAACCTCACAACTGCAAAAACAGCGCGAGGTCTTATATACCAACGGTTATTATTAACTATGCTAAAACCACTCAGCCCATGAAAATCACCTTCGTGGGCTACACACTTCGCAAACCGTTGCTATAAGCGGTATATATGGTGGCGATGAAGAGACTTGAATTCTCTATTTTTAGTAAAATTCTATTTATGGGCTATCAAAATCAATAACTTACATTACATTACCCAAGATAATTCGTCCTATAGTTAGCCCACGCAATATAAACGACTTCAGGCATATTTGAGTATTTTTAGGTATAAAACTGCCATTTTCAAAAATTTAACCCATATCAAAAAAAAAGGTGATAAGGTGATAATCTTATAAAAATTTATATAAATGTATGATATTAATGAAAAAACACTAAAAATAAAAAGGTGATAAAAAAGTGATTTTAAGGTAATTTATCACTCTTATAAAAGGTGATAATTTTATTTCACAACTTATTAATTTTTATAAGTTTTTATTTTTATCACCTTTTTTATCACCTTATATTACCTATAAAAGGTGATGAAAATTTACTATTTAAATCAGTAGCTTATACTAATTTTAGGAGTACTTATCACCTTATCACCTTTTTGTGCGCAAACGATTAGCTATATACGTTTTATTTAACTCTAGATTCGATGTATCAGTCTGCATCGTTTTGCATCACCCCAAACTGAGTAGAGCAGAGACTATTGCTGCTCGGCGAGCCAATTATGGTGCATAAAACTAAGCCCTTTATGTAAAAACCATCCGCGTGGGAGGGAGCGCGAGCCGTGACGACCATCTGACACAAAAAAACCGCTCATCAAGAACGGTTTTAGAAAAATATTTTTTTATTTTTTATGAATCGGTTATAGCAGTCAGTGAGTAATCATTAAATGTGATGAGCTCTTGGCCGACTTGGTTGTTGATGTCCATGAGTAGGTTCTGCAACGGGTAAATTTCGTGCCAATAGAACACTTCAGCTGCTTTCTTAATATCACCAAAGCCACCTGTGTTATTGGGGACAATACCCATCAGCTGGGGCGGTACTCGATGCCCTGCCAACTGGTCATCACGGCTGGCGATTTTAATATTCATAAATTCATCTTTGGCGGCAACTTCAGCCAGTGGGATGACCTTGACCCCATCAGGTTTGCCGTTGGGCACATACATAAATAGGTTCTTAAAGTTGCCAGCGCCCTTGCTTTCTTTGACCGCCTCTTCCAACTCATCCACGTCTTGCTGTGTTGTCAGAGCATCCGATAAATACAAGATGTAGCCCGCGTGAGCGCCGTTTTTATAATATTTACGGCGGAACAGTGTAGCAGCTTCATTGAGCAAAATTGCATTAACACTACTTAAATAATCTGGAATACCATACATATCCTGCTGAATGTCTGGATTGAAAACTTGGATAATCTCGTCAGGCTGAAATTCAATGGGATTGCCGCGATAATAATCGACATGATAGTAATTCCCATTAATACCTCGCCGGGTATGACGTGCCAGGCGCGCAGTTGCTTTGAGTACACTCCCCATTCGACTGCGTTGTACCTGCAGATAGCCATTATCAAAGACCAGAAAATTTTGCACCAACGATTCAAAATCACGACGGCTTAGTTTTTCGCTTGGCACAAATAAACTGGTCAGTACGTTACGCTTGGTGACCAGGGCAGACGTATGATGACTGGTGGCACGGTAGAGACTGGCGACGGCAGCGATATCATACGGGTATTCGTAATAGTCGCCGACTTGGGGGCAATAGTCATACTCAAATAATCGGCGACCCTCAAGCACGGGTTCGGGTTCGCCAAAGCCACTCATGATAATTTTATTAGATACTTGGTTTTCCATAGGATTCCTTAGCGGTGGACAGATATACGAGATTTGGTGGCGGCGGTGACATTTTCGGTACTAGCAAGCGGCGCATTGTCAATAGCGTGCATGATTGCCCAAGCGACATCGCTATGACCCGTTTCTTGTGAACGTTTTGAAACAAAGGTCATACGACCGCCGCCACTTGTGATTTGTTTTTTGATGGCAATAAAGGCTTTGACAATATCAATATAGCCAGCGTCGAAATGCAGCTTGCGACGTTCAAACAATTCTTTGGCACGCATCGCCATCCTGGTTTTGACTTCAATACTATAGTTAATCGGGGTATAGGCAGGATAGAACGCCTTGACGTGTTCAGCGACGGCAATACCCGCACCTGTTGTGTCAATGCCTAGATACTCGACCTGATACCGCTCACAGATTTTTTGAATATACTGGGCTTGCATCAGTGGCGACATGTGATCAAGATGCTTACGCTCCAGTACTCGATAAGGTTGCCCGGGTCGGCTTGGCGGCGCTACCACAGCCAAAGCAGGATGATCACCAGTAAATGATGGGTCATATCCAACCCAAACAGGCTTTTTATAGGGGTTTGACCCAAGCGGCTTAAAATCTTTCCACACTTCCCAACTATCAATCATATTTGGACTTAGAATGGATAGCGGGAAATAGCTTGAGCTGTCATCCAAAAACACGCACATAAACAGATTATCAAATCGGTCCGGTGTGTACTCAAGTTGCAGCTGATCAATATCAAGTTTGTCATAACCGCCGCGCATTGCGTCACGGACAGTAACCATGAGTCGCCACTTACCATCCATGCAAAGCGTTGGTGTTTTTAGCGTGGCATGGCTAACATCAATCTCATGCTTATTAACGCCATCGGCACCCGTCCAGAATTTATACGCCTCATGCATAACAGAGCTAGGCGTTGACAAATAAATCTGTTGGTACTGACTCTGCGATGCCATCCCCGATGCCACATCACGAAATTCTTTGAATTTACGAATCCAAAAGAACTCGTCAATAATGACATCGCCATGTCGCCCTTGTGCAGTTAATGCATTGGTCCCCATGTAATAAAAATTGACTTGGGTATTATCTTCAAAGGATATGACAATCGGGTCGCCACCAATTTGTCTCCCAAGTACTTCAAAGATAAAGTTTTTGATGTATTCAATAAATTGGTAGGCTTGGGCTTTCGACGCCGATAAAAAGATTTTATTTTTCTTGGTGCGAAGCGCATTGATGAGTGCCCAAATTGCAATGACATACGTCGCCCCAATCTGTCGGCTTTTCAGCATCATAAAAATACGCGCAGGTGCGTACTTTTTCTTACCGTTGACCTTTTTACCATCAAGAATATCAATCCATTCCTGTTGGAATGGATACAGCATGATTTTAAAGGCGTCCTCTAACGCCACAATTTCTTCTTCAGTAAATAAGTTTTTGACTTTTTCTTTACGGTCTGGCTTGTAACGTTCACGCAGCTTTGGATTTAAGTCGCCGCCATTGCCACTGTCATTGTAATTCTGAATTTTGGCAATGCGCTCAAGCTGGCGCATGAGCTCATCGATTTCTTTATATTCCCCGTTGCCCTTTTTATCCATGCCAATCAACGACAACAAACGCGCTTTCATGGCTAGATTGACGTCGGTAAAAATGTCCGCACGCACCCACCCATCCCTTTTTTTCCAACTGGCAACCGTTGCCCGCTTTTCATCGAGCTGACGGGCGATTTGGGTCACGCCCAGTCCTTGGGCGTAAAGTAGCCTTGCTTGCTCACGTTTTTGGGTTAGCGATTGATTTTGAGTCGAATTGGCGGTGGTATCAGTCATACGCATAGCTTATAGACAGTCAGCCCCTGCACCACACAGCAAAAGACCGCAAGTGCTGATTGCGGTCTTTTAAATATTGCTTACAACGCCCACTGCCAACAAACTAACCCTAACTAACCGATTAACCAACGACAGATTTTAACTATGCCAGATTTAGCAGGTCAACGCACAATTAAACGCTTCCGTGTCGCCCGTGAAGGGCAGACAGTGGACGGTCGAGCCATCAGCCGCCAGCATATTTTGGAAATGGCAAACACCTACGACCCAGTCGAATACACTGCCCGAATTAACGTGGAACACTCAAGTGTATGGGGCGGTTTAAGTAGTGATAACTATCCAATTTTGGGCGATGTTATTGCCGTTGATGCCCAATTGGATGAATACACCATTAATGGTGTCAAGGTTCAACTGATGGGCTTATACGCCACACTTTCGGCTCTGCCTGTCCTTGTTGAAGCCAATAAACAAGGCAAAAAACTATTCACTAGCATCGAATTTTATCCGAAATTTGCTGACACCAATCAAGCCTATTTGGTCGGCTTGGCAGTGACCGACATTCCTGCAAGTCGTGGCACAGAACCGCTTAAATTTAACAATACCGCAAATAACACCCTTTTTTCTGAACATCAGGAACTCATCCTTATGACTACCCAAGCCAACCAAACCCAAACACCAACCACCGCCACTACCGAAGGTCAAGCCCCAGTTGAGCAAACCCCAGTGCCAACTCAAACGCCACAGCCACCAGCTCAACCACAACAACACAAAGCAGAAGATGGCTTTTTACAAAAAATGGCAAATATGTTTACCAGCAAATCATCAGGCATGACTAAAGATGAGCAAGACATGGTCTTACAAGGGTTTAATACCCTAAATGAAAAAACAGATACCAACGCTGCTGCCACTGCCCAAATCGCTGAAAGCGTCACCCAATTAACCGCCACGGTGAACCAGCTCAACCAGAATTTTGCCAGCTTACAAACCAAGCTGTCCACGGAGCCTGTACCGATGACGACCACACCGCCTGCAGGTGTCAGTCATGCCCTCGCCGACTGCTAACCCAATTTTATCACCCTTAAAATCACACAAGGAAAACCCATGGGAAGTTACGCTTTATCTGCTGCCACTCGTATCGCTTTACAGCAATACACCCAACAAATCGCTACCATCAACGGTGCCGAAAACTTTGCCACCACGATTGAAGTGCAACCTGCTCGTCAACAAACTTTAATTGAGCGTTATCAACAACAAACCGACTTTTTAAAACGCATCAATATCGTACAAGTACAACAAGCGACAGGTGATAAATTAGGTCTTGGCAGTGACAAACGTGTCGCCAGCAATACCGACACCCGCATCCAGCCTCGTCGTCCAACGCCGATTGGCAATATTGAACATATTGACGACTATTTCTGTACCAATACCGACTACGACGTTGCCTACGAGTGGGCAGTAATTGATAACTGGTCAGCGTTCCCCGATTTCCAAAAACGCCTGCAAAACTTGGCGATTAAATTGGTCGCCCAAGACAAGCAAATGATTGGCTTTAACGGTACTCACCGAGCGAAGACCACTAACAAAACCTTGTATCCAAAACTACAAGACGTCAACGTTGGCTGGTTAGAAAAAATCCGTGCCTTTGCCCCCGAGCGTCATATTGATGAGCTGGTAATTGGCGCAAGCAAAGAGTTTAAAAACCTTGATGCGCTGGTCGAAATGGCAGTCAATGACCTAATCGCCGAACAGTTCCGTGACAACAGCGACTTGGTGGTGATTACATCTCGTGGCTTGGTAGCGGATAAATACCAAAACCTTATCAACCAAACACTTGCGCCAACTGAACAAGCCGCTGCCAATGCCTTATATCAGAGAAGACAGCTTGGTACGTTACCAGTCGATACCCCTGCGCATTTCCCAACAGGCGGCTTACTGATTACTAGCCATGACAATCTGTCTATCTATCAACAACGTGGCAGTATGCGTCGTCTGATTAAAGATGAGCCAGAATGGAACCGCACTTCTGACTATCAATCAGTGAATGAGTGCTTTGTCGTCGAAGACTATGACAAATGTGCGTTCATCGAAAACCTAGTGATTGAAGCATAAGGAAACCCATGAGCAGCTTACGAGATCATTTTGAACGCGTGCGTGCCGAAAAAGCGGCACGTCAAGCCAATGCCGACCCCCGACTATCTGCCCGTGGTCGTCAGTTAAACCGTCCACTGGGCAATACCATGACTCGTCAAACCGCACCCGTGCAAGACGCTGAGTACACCGACGATGACGAAAACCCAGACGCTGGTAGTCCTATCGAACTCAAGTTTTTTAATGACTGGCAGTCGCTACAAGGCATCCAATCGCAGGCCAAAAAGAACGAACTAAAAGCCGACTTTTTACCCTTTTACCTACCTTGGATTGAAGGCACACTAGCCGCGGGGATTAGCGGTCAAAACGATATGCTAGTTCAATTGATGGTCTGGGCGCTTGATACCCATGAATTTGATACCGCTACCCGCATTGCAGAGTTTGCGCTACTCAACGACATGGCTATGCCAGAACCATTTACCCGTGACGTTGCGACCGTGTATGCCGAGCAATTGGCATCTGAAGTGACAAAAAAAGCGGATAACCCAAGCGAACACACTGACATTCTGGCAAAAGCAATCGAAGTCACCAACGACCACGATATGCCAGACCCTGTACGTGCCAAGTTGTACCGCGCTTATGGTGATGCGTTAAAAGCCGACAAGCCAACGGACGCCATTACTGCTTATGAAAAAGCAATTGCAATTTACCCTGATGTTGGTTGCAAAACCGACTTATCAAAACTTAAAGCCGCTCAAGGCTAACAGACCCCACCACGGGTAAGGCGGCTTATTAAATTTGTCTGAAAAGTAAATTAACTTTTACCAGCACCTTTTTAATAACTACCGCCTTTTTATTTTGGATAACCCATGCTTATCAATCAGCAAATCAATCATGCCGAAGTACCCAATCCGATAGCCGGCTTGCCATCGGTCTCAACGACTGACTTGGTGCAAATGATGCGTATTGACAAGACAATGGGCAGCGACCGCATTGCAGGCTACATCAGTGATGCCTATGACAATATTAATGCACAAATCCCTTACTTGGATGACGATCAGTTTGGTTTTGTTGTGGGCGGTACCTGCGTTTGGGAGTCCGCCCCTGGTCTGATTAGCCACCACCACCGATTATCTTCGAATATCAGGTCAATATTACCCAGATGGGCTGACGGATTTCTAACGCTTACCCAATTGGTTACTCACCATCGCTGGCAGCGCACTTATAAGCGCGCGGTTCTCAACGAAGCCGCCGCACTCATGGCTGATAACTACATGGACTTTGACACCATCGGTCAAGGCATCACCCGCGGCAATAATGAACAAACCAAATCTGATGCCCTGCGCCGTATCGTCAACCATGCGATTGCTGACTTGACAGGGCAAAGCCGTAACCGTGTGAGGTTGTTATGACAACACAACGCACCACAGCATCACAACAATTTGACACGCTCGACGCTATTGCTTATCGCTTTTTTGGTAATCAGTCAAACGCATACTTACCAAAAATCGTTGAATTAAACCCACAATTTACCCCGCTCGCTATTTTACCTATGCGCAGTACCGTGATTTTACCTTTTACGACAACCGTCGCCAACGTGCAGCAACGGTTAAAACTTTGGGATTGATATGTTAAAAAAATCTAGCCTAATTTTTGATTTTATCGGCTGTATGCTGGGATGGAGCATTGTTGCTTTTCTCTGGCTGCTTGCCACTATTAACCCCGTATTTGCTGAGTATAAACAGCTATTACCTATTTCTACCATTACCAATGCCATGCTTATTGCCACTGTCATTGGTGCGATTGGTGGATACCTTGCCTTCGGCGAAGATAAAAAATTCCCCCCATCTGCCACTAGCGTAGGACACGTGCTTTTAGGTTTGGGTGCAGGATTGTTCTTTACCCGTGGCAGTCTTGAGCTCATGGGTCGTAACAATTCTAGCGAAGACGTGGTTTTGTTCGTTAGCTTTTTGTGGGCTGTCGGTGGATATTTTATTTTGCGTCTATTAATCGCGGTTGCCAATTCTGATCGTATCAAAGCCATTTTGCCCGATTGGCTTGCCAAATTTATGGGGGTGGATAAATGATTTACCTATTACACGTCGGTTTAATGCTACTTAGTATGACCATTTTAACGGGATTTTTATGGGTGACACGCCGCTATGATGACATCCTTTGGTGGGCACTGCGCTGTTTGTTGCTGAATAGTCTGGTTGCAGTTGTCTATATGGCATATGACGCCATGCATGCAGGGTTTACGATGTCATTGAGCCTGATTTTGATTCGCTCTGGTTTTGCCACCTTGACCATGGCATTAGCATTGTTATGGTTTTTACTGCACTGCGAACGTAAAAATCATCGTCGCCAGCGATTTAATGACCGAATTCAGCAAATTTTTAAGGAGAGCCAATGAGCACACCTGCCCACAAAAAAATAACCCTAGCCCAAATCAAAGCCTGTGCCGATAGTCTTGGCGTACCCTTAGCCGCCATGCGTGCTGTGCATGAAGTCGAATCCAAAGGCGAAGGGTTTTTGTCCACGGGTGAACCTGTGATTTTGTTTGAGCCGCATATTTTTTATAAGCAGCTCACCAAAAAAGGCTTGCTTGATATCCGTGCAAAAGTGATGCGAGAACGTCCAGACCTTTGCTATCCAAAATGGAAACCAAAGTCCTACGGTGCTGAAGGTAGCTATCAACACCAACGCTTGACCGCCGCCAGTCAATACCACCGTGAATCTGCCCTCGAGTCTGCCAGCTGGGGATTGGGACAAGTGATGGGCTTTAATTGGAAAGACTTGGGATACCCAACGCTACAAGCGTTTATCAACGCCCAATACAAAGATGAAGGCGCGCAACTTGACACCATGTGCCGATTTATCCGCCAAAATAAACTTATTGATGCCCTAAAAAACAAAGACTGGTCAGCGTTTGCCTATGGGTACAATGGCGATGGCTACAAAGCCAATAATTATCATGGCAAACTTGCCGCCGCTTTTAAACAATTTAACGCATAGGTGACGGCATGTACCCATTTGCCCATACTTTTGACTCTTACCGATGCCTTAACTGTCAATGCAGGGACGGTGATCACTAAAGACTTAATCAGCACAGACGCTCATAATGATTTAAAACTTGGTAGCGATAATAAGCTAGTATCGCAACCAAATGACATCAATTTTCTAGCTTATTACATACTTTCAAAAGGATAGTTATATGGCAACGCAACAACAACGTATTACGGAGTTAGCACAAGCAATCGCTCAAGATATTAAAGAATTGAAATCAACACAAGGTTTGCTGGACAGTCTTTCTACTACCAGTAAAGCATCTTTGGTTGATGCTATTAATGAGTTACATCTAGCTATTTCTAATTCAACAGGTGTTGATGACAGTGCAGAAAATGGGATTAGTACCTGGTCTTCTTCTAAAATCAGAGAGAGCATTAATACTGCTATATCAGAATTGATTAATGGGTCTGGTAGCGCACTTGACACTTTAAAGGAACTGGCGGATGCATTAGGCAATGATGCTAATTTTGCAGCAACTCTTGCAGAACAAATGGGTAAGCGTGTACGTGTAGATACAGCACAAACTTTTACTGTGACTGAGCAAGCGCAAGGTTGTGCTAATCTTGGCATTGGTGATCCCGACACTGACTTACTAGCAGTTTATACAGCTGCTAAGGTGTAATAATGACA
>ERZ650307.944-NODE-944-length-16588-cov-6.253916_pt1 | contig 16588 bp, 15 predicted proteins | sample MGYA00376243_ERZ650307 | MGnify/ENA primary metagenome ERZ650307 (study PRJEB26733, sample SAMN07839242) | wastewater metagenome | biome: urban; feature: artificial channel; material: waste water | place: USA: North Carolina | collected 2016-03-31 ... | reverse complement strand
CTGTTTTCAGGTTTTATAAGTGTTAGTGTCTTCGTTGATAAAGTTGCCTCTATAACATCTTTTTCTTCAATTTTATAATTCATTTTACCATCAATATCCATATGAACATCATCATCTCTAGAAGAAATCTTGAAGCTCAATTTTGCATCTCCACCCACTATAATTGGTCTTGCTGTTAAACTTTGTGGCGATAGTGGCGTAATTGATAATGCTGATAACTCAGGATGGATTATTGGTCCCCCAGCTGACAATGAATAAGCTGTTGATCCTGTTGGTGTTGATACAATTATACCATCTGCTCTATATTTATTAATAAATCTCTCATTTGAATAAACTTCTACGTTTATTAACTTCGACTTTAATCCACCTTTTGCAATTACTAGTTCATTAAGTGCGTAGAATATTTCATCATTTTTCTTAACCTCTAAAAAATGCCTTTTTTCTACAGAATATTTCCCTAATAATATATTATCTAGCATAGAGAATGATTCCTCTAACTTCACATCTGCCAAATACCCCAAACTACCCATATTTATTGCTAATATTGGAATATCTTTTTCTAATATTTCTTGAGCAGCTGACAAAATTGTTCCATCTCCCCCAAGAGTAATCATTATATCCGCATCATCTATTATATTAACTATTTCAATTTGTTTATCATCCAAATATTTATAAAATTTTACTAATAAGTCTTCATTTAAATATTCCTTCTTTACAATCCTTACCCTCATATTATACTCCCTATAAATACTACATAAACTTAGGTACTCTAATAACCGCTACATCTAAATTCATTATAACATATTATTTAAAAAATTTAAAATACTAGTTTATAACAAAGAAAATGAGTCTACTCTTTAATTGAATAGACCCATATTATAATTAATTATATAATATTTTAATCACATATATGATATATGATTATGATACATAATATACAATAAAATCATCTTGTAGATATTTAAATTGCTAATTCTCACAAAGACTTTTATTATTATTTATTTTAACTAAATTTTTTTTCAAATTCTTCAACTCTCTTTTATATAATTTTCTGTCTCTTTCTATATCTATGTACTCTTTTATTCCCATTATAGTGAAATTTTGTTTTTTAACACAAACATCAAAAGTTTTTGGATTAATTTTGTATAAATCACTATTTTCATATGTTGTTAAATAATACTCTTGATTTTCAAATGAAACATTTGCTAACTGCTTAACTTTTTTACCATCTTTATCAACTGTAACTAGCCACCACCCAGTATACACACCTTTTGATTGTTGTGAATAGCTAAAATAACTCATTAAAACAATCAATACTATAAAAAATGTTATTTTTCTCATTTATTTACCTCCTTATATTTTCTATGATACAACATACTATTACTATTTACTTACTTTGATTTTTTTTATAACAATTATATTTTAATACCATCTAGTCCTATAAATATAAATTTTTTTAAATTACTTATCAATTCTTTTCTAGAACTTTTTATTCCTATCATTTTTTCAACATCTATCATTTTTGTTGTGTTATGCGTTAAAAATATGACCATAAAAGGAGAAATAGAGTTAATGATACAACTATATAACATAGGGTCTGAAGAAGGTATATTTGTGTATTCACTAAATATCTTAGATACAATATTTAGTTTTGGTACAGCTTCTTGAGATAAAATTTGTTCTATAAATGGAGTTGGATTAATAATTTCTCTAACCCATACATTAATATACCAATTGTTTTTATTTAAAGAATTTTCAATGAAAATATCAATAAATCTTTCTATTTTTTCTTTCGCTGTTAAATTATCTAAATACAATTCGCTCAATTCCTCTATACTTAATAAATATTTATGCACTTCTTTTAGTACTATAATATACAGTCCATCATAACTACCAAAATGATAATTTATAGCAGTTATATTAACCTTTGCTTTTTCACAAATACTTTTACTTGTAACCCTATCATATCCATATTTTGCTATTAATTCTCCTGCACAATTTATTATTATAGATTTTGTATTATTTATAATTTCAGTATCTTTATTTTTCTTAATATTTGTCTTAATATTTTTCATAATTCTCCCAACTTCTAATTTAATCTATTTCGAAACAACCAACTTGCTAATGATAATGTAATTATTGCAACAAATAACATTGGTACAAAATTATACATAACTTGAGATAGACTACTACCTTCTAAATAAATTCTTCTTATAGATTCTACTGCAAACCTCATTGGATTAGCATATGTAATTATTTGGAGTATTTTTGGCATGTTTCTAACTGGTGTAGCTAACCCTGATAGTAAAATCATTGGCATTATAAGAACAAATGCATACACCATAACTTGTTGCATGCTGTTAGAAATTGCTGAAATAGATAATCCAATACCTACACAACTAACCATAAATATAAAAACTGTTATATATAGTGTTAATAGTGATCCACTCATAGGTATTTTAAACCAAAATTTGCAAAAAAACAACATTATAGTGACTTGAATAATCCCAATAAAAATAGGAGGTATTGCTTTTCCAATTAATATTTCCATTGAAGAAAGAGGTGTTACAAGTAATTGATCAAATGTACCATTCTCTCTTTCTCTAGCAACTGATAACCCAGAAAGCATTAGTATTTGAACTAAACTTAAAGCTGCCATCATTCCAGGAAGAAATCCCCATCTAGTAATTAGATTAGGATTGTACCATACTCTTGTTTCAATGCTTATCAACCCTTTATTACCAGTTTTTTTATAATTAAAATCCTGTACAATATTATTAATATAACTCAATGCAACTGATGATGTCATACTATTTCGCCCATCTGTAATAACTTGTATTGGTGTTAAATTACCATTAGATAATTTTTTTTCAAAGTCAGAATCTATGCTTATAACAATCATTGCTTTATTTGAATCAATGCTCCTAGCTATCTCATTAGAATTCATTAATGTTTCCACACGCTTAAATATTCCTGTTCCATCAAGTTTTGAAAGAAATTCAATAGATGTTTTACTTTTACTATTATCAATACAAGCATACGGAACACTGTCAAGATTGTATGTTGCAGCATAACCAAATAATATACTTTGCAAAATAACCGGAGCTATTAATATTATTCTGCTAGCGGGATCTTTTAATGTCGCTAAAAATTCTTTTTCACACATTATTTTTAATCTAAATAAAATCAACATAAATTTCTTCATACTTATCCTCCCAATAAGAAACTATTCAAGACTCTTTTTTGTTACTTTTAATGCTATCACAATAAATATTATTGCATAAAAAAGCAAAATTAAACAATTTTTATATATCAATTGCCAATTGTTTCCTGCAAGAAAAAGTGATTTGAGCAATTGTAAATAATATGTTGCTGGTAATATATTTCCAATACTTCTTATAAAGACAGGTATGCTTCGTAAATCATATAAAAATCCACTTAGCATCATAGTTGGCAAAAAACTAGCCACCAAAGCTATTTGGCTTGCCAAAAATTGATTTTTAGTGATAGATGAAATTATTAATCCCATTCCTAATGCTGCAAATAAGTATAATGTGGAACAAAGTAATATAATTATTAAAGATCCATGTATAGGTACTTTATATAAAAACTTCGAAACAATAAGGCAAAGAGCAAAACCAATCATTGCTACACTAAAATATGGAATCATCTTAGATAATAATATTTCTATAGGCCTTACTGGTGTTATAAATAATGATTCTAAGGTTCCTTTTTCCCATTCTTTTGCCATAACCAAAGATGTTAAAAATACACCAACTATAGTCATTATAATGACTATAAGTCCTGGTATAAAATACCAAACACTTGAATTAGAATCATTAAACCATATTCTATTTTCAACAACAATATTACCTATGTTACTACTATTACTTACAAATCTTGATTGATTTGCAAATACCCATTGTTTTATTGCTGCTTCAACATATCCTTTTATAAGTGTCGCACTACTTGAATCTGTTCCATTTAATATTAATTGAACTGATCCTCTTTGATTATATAAATTCGTTGAAAAGTTAGATGGTATTCTCAAAATAGCATCAACATTTCGATTTCTCATTAGTTCTTCAGCTTCATGCATGGATGTTATATATGTTGGTGAAAAGTATTGAGATCCATTTAAAAAACTCATAGCATCATAAACTATAGGTGATGAATCTTCAAGTACAACTGCTATAGGTACTTTTTTTACATCTAATGAGATTCCAGAGCCTATAATAAATATGAGAACAATAGGTAAAAATATCCCAATTAAAATACTACTATTATCACGTATTAACTGATAAAATTCTTTTTTTATCATTGCAATAAGTCTTCTAACAAAATTATTATCTTTCATAATTATCTCCCATTGAACTATTCATTTATTAGACGATTTTGTTCAATTATTTTAATAAATGCTTGATTCATTGTTTTTGTATCTTCTCCAGTATTTTTTCGTACTTCATCTGGCGTTCCTATTACTAGCATTTTTCCTTGATCTTGAATCATAATACGATCACAATATTCTGCTTCTTCCATAAAGTGAGTAGTAATTATTATTGTTGTTCCACTAGATGCCAAAGCTGTTATTTGTCTCCAAAAAGCACGTCTAGCTAATGGATCAATTCCACTTGTTGGTTCATCAAGAAAAAGTATTTTAGGTTTATGTAAAAGAGCTACAGCCATAGATAATCGCTGTTTAAATCCAGCTGGCAGATCACCACTAATTTTTTTTTCGTATCCTAAAAGACCAAATTCCTCTTTAACTTCAGCCATTCTTTGTTTCAAATGTTCTTTTTTCAAACCATATGTACCACCAAAAAATATTAAATTTTCTTCAACAGTTAAATTTTGATATAAAGAAAATTTTTGAGCCACATAACCAATATTCAATCTAGCTTGAGCTCTTGCTGTCCTTAAATCAACTCCAGCAACTGATAAAAATCCACTTGTTGATGGTAGTAATCCACATAGCATCCTAAAAGTTGTTGTCTTTCCAGCTCCATTTGGTCCAAGTAATCCAAAAATTTCTCCACTATATACTTGAAATGATGTATTACTAACAGCTGTAAAATCTCCAAATTTTCTTACAAGATTAACTACTTCTATATCAATTTCTTTTGATTTTTTAGGATTATTAGATATCTCTAACGTATTTGATTTTTCAAACTCATTATATAAATTTGAAATATATATTTTATTTTCAGAGTATTCATTCTTATTTTTATACTCATTTAATAAAATCATGAATCCATCTTCTAATCTTGAATCAATTTTATCAATTTGTACACTACTATATATCTTCTTTATATTTTTAAAAGCTTCTGATGATGAAATAATAAATCTTACCTCTCCTCCCTCTGGAATTGCATCAATTATATTATGACTATCATCAAGTAATCTAGCTTGTAAAATCCTAGGATTTATACCAATAGGTGGCTTAATTACAAAACATTTGTCCTTTGCCTTTAGGCTTAATTCTTCTGGTGTTCCTTGTGATAAAATTTCACCATTATGCATAACTATAACTTTTTGACAAAGTTCAGCTTCTTCCATATAAGTTGTAGTTACAAGAACTGTTAAACTCTCATCTTCAACAAGTTTTTGTAAAATTTCCCATAATTCTCTTCTTGAAAGAGGATCGACCCCAACTGTTGGTTCATCTAAAAGTAAAAACTCTGGTGATCTAACTAATGTACAAGCTAATCCTAATTTTTGTTTCATTCCACCAGATAGTTTTCCTGCTCTCCTATTTATAAATTTATCCAATCCCATCATCTTTAATAGTCGATTGAATCGTTCCTCTCTTTCATTAATAGGCACTGCATGTAAATCTGCATAAAGATTAAGATTTTCAATTATAGTCAAATCTTCATACAATCCAAATTTTTGTGGCATATAACTTATTCTATTCTGTATTTGTTGCGAATCTTTTTTTGTATTTAGTCCAAGAACATTTATACTTCCTTCACTGGGCAACAATAACCCACACACTAATCTCATAAAAGTTGTTTTACCAGCTCCATCTGGACCAATTAGTGCTGTAATTTTCCCATTAGGAATAGTAAGATTGATGTTTTTTAGAACTTCTATTTTTTTATGTGTTGCTTTAATCATAAAGTGTTTATATAGATTTTCTACAACAACTATATTTTGTTCATTCATAAAATAACTCCTCAATGTACATACTAATTAGTTATTTACTAATTTGTTTATTTATTTTTATTGTAGCTGGCATACCCATGCGTAATAAATTATCTTTATCTTCTACATAAATTCTAATTTCATACATTAATGATGTCCTTAACTCCTCTGTCTGTACAGTTTTAGGAGTAAATTCAGCCACCGAAGATATGTATCCTACTTTACCTTTTATACTTTTATTTGGATAACTATCAATATAGACATCTACATACATTCCAGGTTTTATAAATCCAAGTTGTTTTTCTTGAATATATGCTCTCACCCATTTATTATCATTTATAGTTAATAAATACGTTGGATGTTGTGGTGAAGCCATATCTCCAACTTCTTGCAATCTAGAACTAACAATTGCATCAATTGGTGACTTTAACTTTGTTTGTTCTAATAAATATTGCTGTGTTGCTAATTCCTCTTTAACAATTTTCAATTCTGCTTCTGCTTCTGCGATATCTTCACTACGAGAACCTATAATAGCCAATTTATAATCTTCATTTGCTTCTTTAAAATGAGCTGTAGCTAATTTAAGTGCTAATTTTGCATTATCTAATTCTTGTTTACTAACAGATTGCCCATCTGAAGTCGTATACGCATTTTCTAATCTACTTAATTGAACTTTAGCATTTTCTAGTTCAGCTTTGGTTGAATCTAATTTAGATTGTTTTTGATTTCTCTCTTCTGGTCTCAACCCATTTTTTAATTTCAAAACAGTATTCCTATAAACTTCTACTTTTGCCTTATTTTTCTCTATATCAAATATTAAGGTTGCTGGATCAATTTCTGCTAATATCTGATCCTTTTTAACACTTTCTCCTTCTTTAACATACATTTTACCTATTCTTCCATTAGCATTGAATGATAATGAGACTTGTTTTATATCTACATTTCCATATAATACAATATCTTTATTTTTATTTAGTTTATTAATTATAAAAAAAATAGAAAATATTAGAATTAATAATAGAACAATCAATATTATTATTACCTTTTTTTTATTTTTTGTGTTTGAAATCATTTTATCTTCACTCATTTTTTCCTCCTAAAAACTCAAATTAATTTTTATGATTTGTATTTACTTCATTATTAATTAATGGTTTCCATCCACCACCTAATGATTTAAATAGTCCTATTAAATTTATAATTTTCTGTCCTTCACTATTTATGTATTGATCTTGCAAAGACAATAAAGCTCGCTGTGAATCAATGACACTTTGGAAATTATCTAATCCACTATTATATCTTTCTTTTGATATTTTTACATTAAACTCTGCATTTTTAATACTTTCTTTCAAATAAATGTTTTTTTCTGATTCTTGGGTCACTGCTGTTAATGAATTTCTGACTTCAGCAACGGCAATTAAAATTTTATTTTCATAAATAGCAAGATACTCATTTTCCTTTTCTGATTGTACTTGTATATTCTTTTTTATAGCACCAGCATTAAAAATTGGAATACTTATCTTTGGTAAAAGTGAATACCCTATAATTGCTGATAATAATGATTCACCAGCTACATTTTCTAGACCTATCGAACCAGCTAAAACTAACTTTGGTTTTAACTCTGATTTGGCAGATTCAGTCTTCGCAAGTTGTGATTCTAATTGATATTCTGCTGCTTGAATGTCTGGTCTTTGTCTCAATGCATCTGCTGGAATACCTACGTAAATCATTTCATTTATACTTGGTATCTTTTTATTTTCTGATAGTAATGATTCTAATTTTCCTGGTACTTGACCTGTAAGTAATGCTAGATTATTCATGAATTCCTCAATATTTATTTTTATACTTGAAATATTAAATTTAATTTGATTTGCTACATTTTTTGCTTGATTTAACTTTGATTCATTCATTAATCCAGCATCATATCTTGATTGCAATAATTTAATAGACTGCTCTTGTAATTCTAAATCAGTTTCATAATTATCCAAACGCTCTTGTAATGACCTCAAAGAAATATAATTAATTGCTATTTCTGATATAAGAGTAACTTGTGTAGCATGAAATTGAGATTGTTGTGCTTTTAAATTTGATTTTGAAGCTTCAACTTTATAGTTATTTCCACCAAAAATATCAATCTCCCATGATGAATCTATCCCAAGTCTATATGTATTAATTGCATCTCCTTTACTAGATGGATTCTCTAATCCTTTTACAGTTTTCCAAGTACTACTACTTTCAATCCAAGGAAGCCATTTTGATTTATTTATTCCTAATTCTGCTCTTGCTTGATTGACTCTAGATATAGCTACTTGTAAATCTTTATTATTATCTAAAGATAGAGTTATTAGGCTATTTAAAGTCTCATCATTCAATGCTGTCCACCAATGTTCTAAAAATTCTGATGACAAATTACTATTTAATTTGTCATTAAAATATGGACTTTCATACTTAGTTGATAATTCTGCAACATTACTTTTTTTTAAATCAGATAACTTTTCTTCTACTTTACTTGTTTGAGTGCTACTGCAAGAGCTAACAAATAAAATAAATATAATTAAATAAATCTGTTGTTTATACAATTTTTCCATAACAATATCTCCTATTTTTTATTTAGTCTAATCTATATACTAAAGTATAACATATAAAATCAATAAGTCAAATTCAAATTTGAATTTGACTTATTTGTGGTTAGACAATTATATTTTAATTCAATTTATAGTTAATAATTACAATTAATAAAAAAATGCAAATTATTATAAAATAACTTGCATTTTTGTTATATTTTTTATTTCAAATTCTCATTGAAAAATTTTTCTAATTTATCAAAAGGTATTAAATCAACTCTATCATATAAATCAATATGTCTAGCTCCCTTTACTACATATAATTCTTTTGGTTCAGCAGCTTTCTTATAAGCATCTTCACTAAAATAACGTGAATGAGCATTTTCTCCAACTACAAATAATATTGGTCTTGGAGATATTGTGTCAAGGTAATTCATTAAAGGAAAGTTTATAAAATCCATCTCACTTGATATTGTAAATGCTCCAATAGAACGAGGATGAAATCCTCTTTTTGTAGTATAGTATTCAAAAAATTCACTTGTTATCGGATCTAACCCATCTGGAATTTTTTCCAAAGGTTGATTTGGAAATTGAGGTGTTAATTTTGGTGTGCCATTTTCAGCATCTTCCCATCTTTGTTTTGAAATTTGCTCTAAATAATTCTTTCTATCTTTATCACTTAAACTGTCATATAACCCCATTCTTTTTTGTCTACTTATATCATACATACTCAAAGTAGCAACTGCCTTTATCCTCTGATCAGCTTGTGTTGCAGTAAGTGCAAATCCACCACTACCACATATGCCAATAACTCCTATTTTCTCTCTATCAACATATGACTGTAATCCTAAAAAATCTACTGCTGCACTAAAATCTTCAACAAAAATATCTGGAGATGATACATGTCTTGGTTCTCCACCACTTTCCCCATTATACGAAGGATCAAAAGCTAATGCAACAAATCCTCTTTCAGCCATAGTTTGTGCATAGATACCAGCGCCTTGTTCCTTTACTCCACCATAAGGAGGACCAACAACTATAGCTGGATACTTATTAGATTTATCCATGTTTTTAGGCGTGTACAAGTCTGCCACTATTTTTATACCATACCTATTAGAATATGCAACTTTTTCATAACTTACTTTATCACTTTTAGAGAATGTTTTATCCCAAACTGTTGATAGTTTCGAAACATTTGCACTACTAAATGCTACAGAAGAAGCACCAGTAAACATAATCATTCCTAAAGTTTTAAATACATTCTTACTTATCATACTACACTTCCCTTCCAAATTGTAAATTGATGTACAAAAACTACTAAATATTTCATCTATTCTCCTTTCTTTCTATTCTATTTAACTTTAAATCATGACATTTATAATCATACACCCTTAACTTAACTTCATGTCAAGATTTTTTATTTATTTTTTTCTTTCCATTCTTTAACCATTAATTTAGTGATAGGTGCACATGTTTTGTCATATGTTTCTAACTTATAATTTATTAAATCCAAGCTTTCATTTAATTCTATTATCTTTTTTTCAAGATTTTCCTTATATTTTACTAGAATTTCTTTTCTATCACTTTTTCTAGAATCTCCTTCAATAGAGTATTTAATATAAGTTTTAATAGATTCCAATGGCATGCCTCCTTTTTTAAAACAAATTATAAATTCAATCCATCCAAGTGAATTTTCATCATAATTTCTAATTCCAGATGAATTTCTTGGAACTTCAGGAAGTAATCCTATTCTCTCGTAATATCTTAAATTATCAATACTTATTCCGGTTTTTTCAGAAACTTCTTTTATTGTCATTTTTTATCTCCTAATTAAAATAATCTTATCAAATTCTTATGATTTATTATATACTCTTAAGTTGACTTCATGTCAAGTTTAATTCTTATATTTAATAACTCATGATACATTACATTTATTTTTACATATAAAAAGTGCAAATTATTTTATAAAAATTCGCACTTTTTAGAATTACTTATCTAATTTCATATTCAATACTCTCGTAGAATTTAAAACTGCTATTAATGCTACACCTACATCAGCAAACACAGCTTCCCACATTGTAGAAAGACCAAAAATCCCTAATAATAAAACTATTGCTTTTACACAAAGTGCGAATACAATATTTTGCCATACTATTTTTTTTGTTTTTTTAGAAATTTTTATTGCATCTGATATTTTAGAAAGTTCATCAGTCATTATAACAACATCTGCTGCTTCTATTGCTGCATCAGAACCCACTCCACCCATAGCAACACCTATATCAGCTCTGGCAAGAACTGGTGCATCATTTATTCCATCACCTACAAATAATACTTTACCACTCTTATTTTCTTTTTTAGAAAAAATTTCCTCAACTTTCTCTACTTTTTCATTTGGCAATAATTCAGAATAAACTTCATTAATTCCAACTTTTTTAGCTATATTATTTGCAATATTTCTGTTATCACCTGTTAACATTACTATATTTGATATTCCTTGATTCCTTAATTCTTTCACTGCATCAATGCTATCTTCCTTAATTTGATCAGCTATAACTATATTTCCAACATACTCTTTATTAATTGCTACATATATTGTAGTTCCTATTGATTCAATGAAGTCATATTTTACTTTTTCTAATTCCATTAATTTATTATTTCCTACTATAATATTAGCTCCATCTAATTTAACACTTATACCATATCCTGGAATTTCTTGATAGTCCTTAATTAATTCTTTATTTACTACATTTCCATTTTTTTCATATTCCTCAACTATTGATTTCGCTATTGGATGATTTGAAAAACTTTCAATATCTGCAGTATATTCTAATAATTTTTCTTTTGATATTTTATCACTTTTAACATTAATCTCTACAACTCTAAATATTCCCTTAGTAATAGTTCCTGTCTTATCCATTATAACTGTATCTACTCTATCCAAAATTTCTAGATAATTAGCACCTTTTATTAGAATTCCATTTTTAGAAGCTGCTCCAATACCACCAAAAAAACCTAATGGTATAGATATAACCAATGCACATGGACAAGAAACAACCAAAAATATTAAAGATCTATAAAACCATTCGTAAAATGTTCCATAACCTAGTACAAATGGTGGTATAATAGCTACTAATAAAGCTATTCCAACTATTATAGGTGTATAGTATCTAGCAAATTTTGTAATAAATTTTTCTGTTTTAGATTTCTTACTACTAGCATTTTGAACTAAATCTAATATCTTAGAAACTGTAGAGTCTGCAAAAATTTTAGTAACTTTCACAGTCAATAACCCATTCTTATTTACTGTTCCACTCAAGATCTCATCTCCTATACCAAATTCTCTAGGCAATGATTCACCAGTAAGAGCAGCTGTATCTCCAGTTGATGACCCTTCAATAACTATAACATCTAATGGTACTTTTTCACCAGGCTTAATAACAATTAAATCATTTACTTTAACCTCTTCTGGAGAAACCTTTTTTATATCATTTCCAACTTTTAAATTTGCAAAATCAGGTTTTATATTCATCAAATCTAAAATTGATTTTCTAGATCTATTTACTGCCATTTCTTGAAATAACTCTCCAACTTGATAGAAAAGCATAACTGCTACTGCTTCTGCATATTCTCCTACTATAAATGCTCCAATTGTAGCTATTCCCATTAAAAAGTTTTCATCAAAAAATTCTCCTGATCTAATATTTTTATAGGCATTAATCAAAACATCTTTTCCAACTATAAAATATGATATTGTGAACAATACAATTTTTATTGCTTTATTTACAGGCAATATAATTGCAGCTAAATAAATTAAACCACCTATTATTAGCAATCTTTTTATATTTTCAACATTATCAATACCATCATGATTATGATCTTCGTTATGATCTTGTACATTTCTCATTGACGATATTTTCACATTATCTTCTACTGAGTTTGTTGCATTTTGAACCAATTTTATTATCTCTTCTTCTTTTTTATCAGTATTTAATTCCATTCTTTCATTAACAAAATCAATACTAACATCTTTTACTTCATCCAATTTTTTAATTTTATTCTCTATTTTTGTTGCACAATTAACACAATCTATTCCTTTTACTGATAATGTAACTTTATTATCTGAAGCCATGATTATTCTCCCTTATCTGATGTATTTTTCTAAAATATGTTCTAATCCTTGATCAAATATTTGTTTTACATGTTCATCATCCAATGAATAATAAACAATTTTACCTTCTTTTCTAAATTTAACTAATCTTGCTTGTTTTAAGACTCTCAATTGATGTGATACTGCTGATTGAGTCATTCCAATTAATTCTGCTATGTCACAAACACACATTTCAGTTTTGAACAATACAAACAATATCTTCATTCTAGTACTATCACCTAAAGTCTTAAAAAAATCACTTAAATCGTACAAAACTTCATCTCTAGGCATTTCATTTTTTATCTTATATTCACTGTCATTCATTATATTCCTCCATTTCAAATAAAAAATCAAACATATGAATATCTGTTCATATGTTTGATTATATACCTTTTTTATTTTACTGTCAAATGGAAATTATAAGTTTATTCATTTATTATCTAAGTTTTAATACCCCCATCATACAGCCTAACATATTTTTACCACTTCCATCCTCTCCTATACCCCAATAATAATCATTTTTTAGTTTGCCATATTTTACTTACTTTTGGTACAACATGCTCTAAACATATGGGACTGATACAAGATTATCCATTCCTTTTTATAATAAAACCTATCAAATTATTATTATTATCAAATAACACACTTTTATTATTTGATATTTTAATTTCAATAAAAACTATATCACTATTCTCAAGTATATATATATCCTCTTTTTCATTTTTATAGTGTGAAAATAAATCATTCATTTCTATTTTTGTATATTCATAAAATCCATATTTATATTCTATTTTTATTTCTGCATAAATAGATAGATCTATATTATATATTTTATTATTTTCTAAAATTTTCTCTTTTTCTTCAGTTTCTTTTTTTATATCTACTACAATACCCTCTTTTGTTACTACTAAAACTATATTACATCTTTTAAATTGTAATTCCATATTACTATCATTAATTAATATTTTTTTATTTGCTTCAAAATTTATTTCTCTTAATTTCATTTAATATCTCCTGAAAATTATAATTTATTATTCCACAAATTTTATTATTTTTATGAATTAAAACTTTAAAATTCTTATCTAATTCTAATATATATTCTATATTAGAATTTGTATCAAATAATATATATCCTTCGTTTTCTAATTTCCTAAAAATAATTTCCCCTTTTATTACTTCTGACTTCATTTCATATTTACGTTTATCGAATGTAGGAATTTTTATATAACATTCTCCTTTTATTTTTGGTTTACTCATAATTTCTTCTTCATTTTCTAAAAAGATTTCTTCTGGTTTATTTAATACTTCTATCCCATTTATCCTTCCATCTATACCTATATAAATATAATATCCTAACTCTTCATATTTATAAGTAAATATTAGTAACTCCTTTTTTTTTCTTCGTAAATTGATTTTTACATAATCATCACTTACATCTTCAAAAATATTTTTATTGTCAATAAGTATTATTTTTTTTAAGCTAAACACCACTTTCTCCTCTCCTATTGATAACCTGCATGTATCAGAACTGGCAATTCATCTGTTGCTTTTTTAGACAATTGAAATGTCCATCTTCCAATTTTAATATTAGTATTTAATATTTTGCTTTTCTATATCATAAGCCATATTCGATATAATTTTTTTTTGATAGATTGGAATTTACTGTTCCTACATCATATCTACATACTGTATTATTAGATTCACAATATTGCTTTAATTTTAATCTTTCTTTTTTACCTTCCATAATAATTCGATAATTTTACATATTGTGATCTCGTTTCAAGTAAATATTTTGATGATGGATCACTATTTTCTGTAAACATAGCACTTAATGCTGATATCCCATTTATTGTTATAGTTCTACTCTTATATTTTTAAATCTTAGTAAAGTCGCTCCTTAAGTCCTCCCTTAGATTCTTTATAATCTCTATCCCACCAAATCCTTTCAATCATTGAATTTTTACTCATCTTGTACATTGCATTAAGTTCTTTTATTCCGTTTCCTAAAAACATTGATATTAACCAACTTTGATCATCTCCTAATTTGTAGAATTCGTTTATACCCAAAAATATCGCCAAATCTTTCGAACACCCTAGATAAAAGACATCCATTGAATTGGGATTATATGACTCACATAATTCATAGTTTATTATATCATTATTATATTTAAGAATCTTATCTTTTATAAAATCTTCTTTATTAACTATCATATATTTATTATCCTTTGTTCCAACAAAATATGATGTTTCTTTCTTACTATCTTTTGTAGTTTTAGAAACATATGTCATTTCTAAAATATTTCCATCTTTTTTTATATTCTTTACTTCTATATCTTCTTTATTCACAAAAGACATCTTTGTCGCATAAAAGTACTTATACTTATATAGATTACTATCATTTAATAGTTTTGACCACTTTTTATTTTGATACAATTCTTTATTATCTTTTTCTTCATAACTTCCAATATTGTATTTATAGAAAAAGTACTCACATTCAATTCTTTCCATTGAAAACTTAGGATCAGGTACCAATTTACAATCACGCGATGCTTTTATATTAGATTCATCGTATTCTTTAATGATATTTCCATCTTTATCTTCTATATGAAGTTTTCTTAATTTTTGGGGTGGACCATCAAAAGTCATAAAGTAATTTTCTGTTACTATTCTATCTTTAGTTTTAAGATCTTCTGATATTTCTACTTTCTTGAATGTATTATTAACATAATAGAGTCTTATAATATCTAACCCATTTAATGTGAAAATGAAAGTTTTTGATTTTGCCTCTATATTCTCCTCTATTCTATATGTTACTTTAATATCCTCTGTTGATGTTTCCGAATATATGAATTGGCTACAAAGTAACATTATTAATAGTAGTATTCTTTTCATAGTTAGTCTCCTCCTATTTCTCATATTTCTTTTGAAGTTCTTGAAATTTTAATCTGAATTCTTCATAATTGTATATATCCTCGTGTTCATAATTCGAACTGTTAAACAACGTATGAAGTGCTTCTGTTGCAAAAGATATTTGCTCTTTCGGTTGTAAAAAATAATAAACTTTTTCTCCACCTTGATTTTTAAAATAAGACCCATTATAATTTTCTATCCAGATTGTTTCAAACTCAGATATTTTTTGTCCCATATTTTCATAATTTTGCTTACAATGTCCTGTTATACCACATTCATGTTGATTTGTAGATGCCTGTGATTTTCCTGATGTATCAAACCGATATTTTTCGGCTTCATTCAATTTTTCGTCCGAAGAGTTTGCTCCTAATTTAAAAGATATTACAAATTCATCTGGTAAGTCATTATAATCAGTAATTTTAATGCCTTCATTGTTGTAGAAGTTAGAACCATTAGTAAGTCCCTCTTCAAATTTTTCTTTAGTATAATAAAACTTTGATGACCTCACTCCACCAACTTTATTGTCATTTAAATATTTTGTATCGAAGACAACTGCTGACAATTTTGAATTTGTTCCATATAACTGATTTGCTATTTCATTAGATATTTTATTAACACTTCTCCATTTACTCAAATCAGATTTATAATGTTTTGGTTTATATAATAGTTCATCATAAGGTGGTTTACAAATATCAAAAAGACCATATGCTCTCATATATCGTTCATAATGGAAATTAACACTTTCTGTACTATTTCCTTTAGATTCTTCATACCAGTGTTCATTATTTGCTGCTATAGTTGCAATATACTCAGCCAATTTCTTTCT
>ERZ650307.942-NODE-942-length-16605-cov-13.514079_pt1 | contig 16605 bp, 10 predicted proteins | sample MGYA00376243_ERZ650307 | MGnify/ENA primary metagenome ERZ650307 (study PRJEB26733, sample SAMN07839242) | wastewater metagenome | biome: urban; feature: artificial channel; material: waste water | place: USA: North Carolina | collected 2016-03-31 ... | reverse complement strand
GCACCGCCATCAGCGGAATAAAAATGGGGATGAAGCCAAGCATCGCCACCAGCATAACAATCACGACATAGATGACGGTGTAGATGCCGATAGTAATTAAATCTTTTCCCTCAAGCCGGGAACTTTTTTTCTGGGAACTCATACCAGTATCCTCCTTATCTCTGAGAAAATGAAAATGTGGTGTGGTTAGCTTCTTCTAACCACACCACATATAATAGCAATTTGCGCCCACGATTCCAACCCAAAACCAATTTTATTCTACCCAAAATCAGTATTTTTGCATTTATCCAATCGTAGCTTCTGCTTTATAGTTTTTCGGATTCACTCCGTATTTCCTTTTGAACGCCGCTGCGAAATTGCTCGCTTTTGAATATCCCACCAGTATAGCCACCTGGCTGACATTCAAATTACTTTCTAACAGCAGGCTTGCCGCCTTTTCTAACCGCTGGTCGATGACATACGCATGAACCGATGTTCCGAACAGGGAGGAAAAGCCCTTCGTCAATTTTGAAGTGCTGATATTGACCTGCCGCGCCAATTCCTCGCAGCTCGGAGCCAGGGCAAGCTGGCTGTCAATAATTCGCTTTGCCTCTATGATGGAATCCCGGTCACTTCTGGAAATTGCAACGTAGGTTGACGCGAGAATACTCAGCTCCAGGACCTCGCTCAAATATACCGATAGCAGCTCAAAGACCTTGCTTTCCAGAAACAGGTATCCCAACCCGCCGCGATATTGCGTGAAGTCTTGCAGCTCCGCAAAAATGTGTTCCATATAGGGCGTGATATTCACCTTTGATATGCCGTCCAATAATTTTTTCTGATAGACCTCGATCTCACCAGCCTCAAAGTAGTCATTCAGAATCTTATAGAAATAGGATAGAGGTATTTTCACATTTTTGAAAAGGAAATCGCTCTTTTTAGAATAGCACAGATATTCCATTTTCCCGTGGCCGCGATAAATACAGGATTCACCCTTTTGTATGCTGGCACTTTGCCGGTTGTCTGCAATATTCCAGGAAACACCGTCATTGAAGCAGAACAGCATTTGTATGTATTCTTCACTGCTCACTCCCTGCACGTTCATATCCGAAAAGTAATTCATTCTCCAGTCTGAAACAACTGCTCCCTGTTTCGTGACGATCTGCGAAATCTGACCGGTTCCCATGTCTGCCGGAATATCTATGGTGATCGTCTGCGGTGAATTAGAGAGCAGATCACGATAAAGATTATTCATGTATTGATTTGTCATGTATGAGCGCCCTCCTTATGGTTAGTTAAAACTAATCATAGTTTACAACACCAACCTGGAAAAGTCAATTTGTATTCCTTGTGTATACCGCAGAATCCATTTCACATCAAAACATCGTAGATACCACTTCAATGCTATTTCAAAAACGTAGTGGCAATTAATTTACGAATTATGCCTACTCATCGTACATTTTTATCCTTTTGCATTATTATTTCTTTGTTCTTATTATCATTTGCAGCATTATCTCTCAAATAATTTTCAAATGCATCTGCATTATACTGATACTCCTGTGGTTCAGCGACCATCGGTGAATATACAACCTCTGCTTCTACTCGCTCAGCTTCTGCCCTCTCCGGCTCTGTCTGTTCCTGTGCTTTCGCATTCTCCATATGCTTTTCCTTATCAAGCTGCACATTCATAGCCAGATTATCCAGCTTATCAATAGATGCATCCAAATGAAGTTCCATTGATACAAGCATCTTTTTCACTGCTTTCATCGGAGCAAGTACTGCCTTTGTAATTGGATGTTTCTGCTCTTTCTGAGAATAATCTACCTCCGGTTTGTCAGCAAAAGTACGGAATGCATTAGCTGCTGTCTGACCAGCTTCACGAAATCCTTTTGCAAGAAGTGCTGTCTTTGCTATATCCTTATCCGTGGTCTTGATTGCACCTCTTACATTTTCCCGGATATCAAGAAGTCTTTTCTTAATTTCTAAGAACTCCGACACCCTGTATAATGCAGCTCTTCCCTTTGCCTTTGCTTCATCAACTATGCTCTTTGCTGTAGATTTGACCTGTGCTTTCACTTCCAATACCTGCGACTTTATCTGCTCACATCTGGTATTAAGTCGCTCCTGTGCTTCCGACAATGCCTTTTTAGCATTATTGACAAGTGTATCTTCCTGCATTTCTTTGATCTGATTCTGCATATTGGTGAGTTCTTCCGTCATGGAATCAATCTTTTTCTCCAGTCCATCCACATAGCTGCATATCTCAAATACATCGTTTGCCTGCTCTTTCATGGCATTTTTCTTTAATAATTCGAGAAGTTCCCTTATAACCTCCTCATTGGTAAGTGTTTTTCCTGCTTCCATATCCATTCTGTTTCCTCCATTCTGTAAATGGGGCAGCCTTGGCCGCCCCTGTACTCTGATTACTGATTATCGAAAGGGTGTTGCCTCTTTGTCCTTCTCTTTATCGGGATTGCCATGATGTTTCTCGGCACTCTCCCTCGCCTTTTCGTTGCTCTTATCCTTTGCTTTCTCATATTCCGAGATAATCTCATTATAGAGTTTTTCCCTGAAATCCTTTGTGACCGGATAGCAGACATCCTGATAGATTGGCTTGCCCTGCTCATCCACCTGCTTTGTCTTATAAGAAGGCATTGATACAAAGATTTTCTCTTTGCCCTGCACGATATTGATGTTATTTACGATGAAACTGTTTTCAAAGTAAATACGGGCAAGTCCTTTGATGTTACTGCCTTTCCTCTCATAAGGTGTCACAGTTACGGAAAACTCTGGCATTTCCTGTGTTCTGTCCTGCTTCTGTGTCTCCTCTTTCTCCGGTTCCTTGATTCTTGCATAGGCATCAAGGATATTGGTATAGAGTTCCTCACGAAACTCTGCTGTGATAGGATTGCACACATCCTTATAGATCACACCATTGCTTTCATCACGCTCATTGGAGCGGTATCTAGGCATTGATACAAAAAGCTCTCCCTTGTCCTTATTCTCAAGGATTGCAATATTGGTAATCTTAAATGAATCACCAAATACTACTGTTGCAAATCCTTTGATATTGCTGCCCTCTTTTGCCCTTACTTCGTTTACTTTAATTGAATACTTCATATGCTATTCCTCGCTTTCTTTTTGTTCTTTGTTTTGCTCCGGTATGATAAGCTCACACCAAAGCTGTTCTATCTGTTCACAAGACAATCTGCCATTAAGCCAGTTGCCAAGTGTAACGACCATTCCGTCCTGCTCGTAATAGAGCCACTCCTGTGTTTCAATGTTCCCCTCATACACGATGGTCACATCAAAATCAGGCATAAATAATCCTTCCTCTGCATCCCATACACAGGCTATTCCCTGTCTGAGTGTCAGATTCAGGCTTTCGACATACACAGACCAGCCGCTTACGACTATCTGAAAGTCATCATCAATCTCTGCAATATCATCCTCAAGCCCGATTAGCTCTTCCATTTCCGATACTGCCTCTTCTATCTCACCTAACCGGTATCTCTTATTCATCCATCACCGCCTCCTTATAAATGCACCTGACCACAAAACGCATGGTTCCTTTCTGGGAACAGGTAAAAAGAGTTAGTTCTTTTTCATCGCCCTGTGTCTTGATGCTGTTATCATACGGATTTACTACCTCTGTCTCTGTTACCTCATAGATATGCTTCAGCCCATTTTTGTCGGTTATCATTACTTCATCACCTATGGATATCTGACTTAGTGGTGTAAAAAATGTGCCATATCTGCTGCCATTGTGACCGCATAACACACAGTTGCCACTTTCTCCGATTCCTGCAGTCTCTTCTATATGACCAATCCCGGCATTAAGCACTTTACTTGTGGTTCCTTCCATTACCGGATACCTGATATCTAAGCCCGGTATCTCAATGATGCCGATAACACCGCCTTCTTTAAGAATGGCTTCATCCTCTTTACTAATGGAGGTTTGCTCTTCCTCCACATCTGTTTCTTCATCGTAATCATCCTCCAATGTCTGCTCAAATTCACTTATGAGCTGTTCTGTCTGTTTTTCTCCGGTTGCCCGCCAGAAAAAAGGGACTGCCATAATGGCAATCCCTGCTGTAATCAGTAGTCCTGCGACCACTTTTCTTATGCTCATATTATTCACTCTCCTATCGTGTTCTGCCCTCTCTGTCGGCTGGATAAGCACCTTTATCCTCTGCTACAATTGCTGCAGATTCCATTCTGTCATCAGCTTCTCTTTCTTCCTCCGGTCCGCTCAGGTCTGCATCCACAGCCTTTGCGTTCTCAAGGTCAAGCTGGGCATTCAGTTCACACTGCCTTGCCAGCTTTTCTTCCAGTTCCTTGCTGTATGCAAATGGCTTGTCATACTCTGCCTTTGATGCTTCAAGGTCATTCTGGTACTGCTCAATCTTCTTTTCTAAGAAATCAATGTTCTCATGGAGTCCATTGAACAGGTTTTCCAGCTTTACCATACTGCCGACAGGACTTGTGGAAAGCTCTGCCTTGTACTCAGTCTTTCCACGAAGCACCATATAATTGATGCCAAGGAAGTTCTTTTCCACAAGCAGCTCAAATCCGTGGAATTTACCGATTGCAGTTGTCTCTCCGGTCTTGCACTTGCTGATTGCTTCAAGCATCATCGTTCCGCCATCCACTCGCTCTGTGTAAGTTGCTTTGCCTATGGTAATGGCAAATTCCGGATTATCAATCAGCTCCTTATCCCTTGCCTTTACATCCTCTCTTACATTGGCAAGCTTTTCGGTTGCTGTCTTAATGAGCTTCGGGTACTTAATCATAAAGTTGTCCTGAAGTCCATATCTCTGATTGTCATAGGATGCCTTTAAGAGCTTTAATCTCTGGACATCATTGTCAATCTCCATCTTTTCCTTGATTAAAGGATTGCCTGTGGCAACCGCTTTAATCTCTGCATAGGAAAGTGTTGCCTCGTCGATATCCTCACAGCTTCGGCTTACAGCCTTGCTTGTCATGACCTGACTGATGAATCGCTGCTTATTTTCAACAAGCGACCAGTTGTATGCATCAAAAGTTCCTTTGGTGACATATCTGTAGATTGCCACCTCTTCATTTTCGTTGCCCTGCCTGATGCCTCGTCCTTCCCTCTGTTCAATAGAAGAAGGCTTCCAAGGACAGTCCACATGATGCATTGCAACAAGGTGTGTCTGCACATTGACACCTGTTCCACACTTATCTGTTGAACCGATAAGAACCTTCTTTTTACCTGTCCTCATCTCCTTAAAAAGTGCGTCCCTCTGTGCATCCGTCTTGGCATCATGGATAAAAGCTATCTCATCTGCCGGAATACCATACTGGATAAGTGTTTCCTTCAGATAATCATAGATGGTAAAGTCCTTATCCGGTCCCGGTGTGCCGATGTCCGAAAAAATAAGCTGGCAGCCTATATGACCGTTGGCATTTCCTTTCTCATATTCTTTCCATACATTCTCCGCTACCTTATTGAGCTTTCCATCTGGATTATTTGGTGCGTCCTTATCAATCAGCCTTGCATCTGTTCCGAGTAATCTTGCCTCATGAGTAATCTTTAGGAAGTTGTCCACACTTGGATCAACTCCACCACCTCTGATACGCTCTGCCCTCACAACAAAGTCTTCCATAACCTGCTTTACATACCAGTCAGGCTCTGACTCCACTATGATAGGCTTGCCGCCACGAAGAGCCGGCACATCAAGGTCAAGCATGTCTGCGGTCTGCACATCTGCTACCTCACGGAAGATATTCATAAGCTCCGGCAGATTCGTAAACTTATTGAATCTGCTCTTAAAACGGAATCCGCTTCCCTCTACAGTAAGCTCCAGTGCTGTTGTCACTTCACCAAAGTTCGCTGCCCATGAATCAAAGTGATAAATCCCCATCTCTTCAAGTGCCGCTTTCTGTAAGTAAAGCTGCATGACATACATCTCACACATGGTATTGGATATTGGCGTACCTGTCGCAAACACAATGCCTCTGCCATCATTTATCTCAGACAAATACTGGCATTTAAGCTGCATATCCGTTGACTTCTTCGCTCCACTGCTGCTGATACCTGACACATTATTCATCTTGGAAAAAATCGCAAGGTTCTTAAAATTATGTGCCTCGTCCACCATGATAGAATCCACACCCAGCTCCTCAAAGGTTATAAGGTCATCCTTTCTGCTCTCATCAGATAGAGATTTCAGCTGTTCCTCCAGCTTTTTCTTCTGGCTTTCCATCTGTTTTACAGTCCATCTCTCTCCGTTACGCTCCTTCATCTCATCAATCGCATAGCTGATCTCATCAATCTGCTCATTGAGCATTCTTTCCTTTCTCTCTGCTGAGATCGGGATTTTTTCAAACTGCGAGTGCGACATGATGATACAGTCATAGTCACCTGTTGCAATCCTTGATACGAACTGCTTCCTGCGGCTCTTTTCAAAATCACGCTCTGTGGCAACTAAGATATTTGCTGACGGATAAAGCCTTAAAAACTCTGATGCAGTCTGCCCGATAAGCGGCTTTGGAACAACCATGATTGTCTTATTGGCAAGTCCGAGTCTCTTCTGCTCCATGCAGGCAGCCATCATCTCAAAGGACTTTCCGGCACCGACACAGTGTGCAAGCAGTGTGTTTCCTCCGAGAAGGATTCTTGCCACCGCATTCTTCTGATGAGGCTTTAGCTCAATCGCCGGATTCATTCCCGGAAACTGTAAGTGGCTTCCGTCATACTCACGCAGGCGGATATTATTGAAGGTTTCATTATAATATTCCACATACTTCTGTCGGCGTTCCGGTTCTGCAAACAGCCATTCCTTGAACTTCTCCTTGATCATATTCTGCTTTTCCCTTGCAAGCATTGTCTCATTCTTATTGACTTCGTAATGATATTTGCCATCACCGTCATCAATCCTGTCCCTTACTGTTACAGTTTTAAGATTCAGCGTATCCTCAAAAATAGAATAAGCATCCATGCGGCTTGTACCATAAGTCTTAGTAGCTGCCACTGAATGCTTATCCATGCTCTTATTCTCGATGAACCATTCCATGCTCATCTTATTTAAGTGTACCTGAATGCCTGTATTGTAAAACTGGCTTCTGACTGCCCTTGCTCTTCTTGGTGTATTGAGAAGCTCATAGATAAACTGCTCATAATCAAGCGACTCAATCCATGTCGTACCAATCTTTACATCAATATCCGAGGCTTCAATCCATTCCGGCTGCACCTTTTCAAGTGCTGCCACATTTCCTGCAAATCTTTCTGCCTGCGGATTGTCTGTATCAGCCGCCATAGCCTTTGCTACACGAAGTTTGTCTCTCACATTTCCCGAAAGATACTCGTCTGCTGTCTCCCAGCCGATGTCGGGATTGTTCTCGTTGTAGCGGTCTGGATTTAGGAAAACCAGTCCGTCCAGCTCTTCCACAAGGACTGCCCTTCTAAGCTCTGCCAAAGCATCATCACTTAGCGTTATCTCATCCACTGTCTGTCCGGACTTTTCTGCAAGTTCTTCCTTTGCATTTGTAATATCCGGCTCATAGATAGAAAGCATATAGGCAAGATTTACATATCCAAATTCATTGACGGATACATTTAATGCTTCCACAGCAGTCTCAACCCTGTCTATGACAGTCTTTGCCTTAATCGTCTGCTTATAAAACATATCCGCTTTTTTCACCTCCCCGTCTTCATTTACTTCCTCAAGACTGCAAAGAAGTGGGTAATCGCTGTCATCTCGAAATGCTATTCTGTTTGCTTTTGAAGTAATGGCTCCATACTGCTTTACGAAGGCATCATATTTTACATTAAGAAGTCTCTGCTTATCAGAAAGCTCCTCCTCGCTGCAGCCATCCATCTGGATATCAATCAGCTCTCTTGTTATCTGTCTGATTTCATCAAGGCTTCGGATTCGCTCCTCGGCAGTCTGTGATACTTCTTTTTTTACCATCTCGGAATTTTCCCTGTAATAGAGTTTTCCTTCAAAAAATGTGTAAGTGTAGTTTCTCACATCCGGATCAGCCGGGATAACTTCCTCCGTCTGCTCCGCCTCATCTGCCACTCTCTCAAAATCTGTCATCTGGGCTTTGATATTACCGATAGCCTTATTGAGAGTCTCATACATATTGAAGTTCTCATCATTATTCACACAGACTGTATATCTGCTGTCCTGTCCGTAAATCCTTGTGTCATATTCCATAGATCCAAGCATCATCTCCGGATGCTCTGCAAAATAAGAGTTGACTGCAATGCCATTCTCAGTTACACCAAGGTGTACCCAGTCAGGCTCAATATCAATCTTTCTCTCCCTCTTCTGCAAAAACAGGATATCTGCTGTCACTTCGGTTCCTGCATTATCTTTAAATGCAGTATTCGGAAGTCTTACTGCTCCCACAAGCTCTGCTCTTTCAGCCAGATACTTTCGGATAGTAGGATTTGCCTTATCAAGTGTTCCCTTTGTGGTGATTACTGCAACCATGCCTCCCGGTCTTACCTGATCAAGTGCTTTTGCCAGAAAATAATCGTGGATACGGAAGTTATACTTGTTGTACTTTGGATCAAATACCTTATAATCACCAAATGGCACATTTCCGACAACCACATCAAAGAAGTTATCCGGATATGTGGTATTCTCAAATCCTGTGATACTGATATTGGCATTCTGATAAAGCTGCTTTGCAATTCTTCCTGAAATGCTGTCAAGCTCCACCCCATACAGCTTGCTTCTCTGCATTGGTGCCGGCATACTTCCAAAGAAGTTACCGATACCCATAGATGGCTCTAATACATTGCCGCCTCTGAAACCAAACTGGACAAGTGCCGAATTTATGCACATGGCAATCTCCGGTGAAGTATAAAAGGCGTTATTTACTGTTGCCCTTGCAGCACTGTATTCCTCATCAGATAAAAGGTCTTTCAGCTCTGCATATTCTTTGCTCCAGCCTGCGTTATTCTCATCAAATGCCTGTGACAGTCCGCCCCATCCGACAAACTTCGACAGAGTTTTCTGTTCCTCAGGTGTGGCAAGCCTGTTCTCTGATTCAATCTGCTTTAAAGTGCGGATTGCATCCATATTCCACTGGTATCTGGTCTTAGCACCGCCTTTTTCCATTTCCCAGAGGTTATAGTGGAAATTGTGTTTCGTCTGCCCGGCAACATTCTTCTCATTTTCAAGACTTTCTACTTGCTGTACTGGTTCCTGCTTTGGTGTAAAATCTACAGTTTCCTGTGATTCTGTATCAGCCTGAATATCATCCACAGATACTGATACTGCATCATCTGAAACCACATGTCCATTCTCATCAATCTTGGTTTCCCAGCCATTCGCTATTGCTCTTTCCCTGGTTTCAAGACGATTGGCTTTTACACTATCCTCGATATCAAAGAATCTCTTATAGACCGGATTCATCTTATCCCTGTCAGCCTTCTGCTTTGTCTCCTGATAATACTTCTTCTGGTCTTCTCCGCAGTAAAATGGCTGTTTTACCATATAAGATAAGATTTCATATAACTCACGCCAGTCGAGAGCACCTTCCTTACGCACACCATTCCTGTTCTTATAGCTGATCTTCACATATCCGCTTCTGATTGAGTACTCCACAAGACCATACTTATTGTTGGAATATGCCTTTCTTTCTGCATTATCTGTCCCTAATGCAATATCCCTGATAAGGTCAAGTTTATTGGGCATAAATGCAAAATCAGACTGCACCACATCCATAAGGAATGCCCTAAACGGAGTGTAGCAGCTGCAATCTGTTACAAGAATCTCCGCCGCATCACGCAGGTCTTCATCAAGCTCTGCAATACGCTTGGCATAATCAATCGGTGTAATATACTGAAGCTCTGATGGATCTTTTTCAGTTGTTTCAGCTTCTATCTCTGCACCATATTCTGCCTGTGTTACCATGCGGTCTTCATCGGCAGTTTCCTGTGGTGTCATGCCTTTTGCACTTACATAATCTCTGTTAGAAGCATAGCTCTCCGGCTCATCCGGTATTGCATAATCATCAATCTCTGATTCTGCCTCCTCCGGTTCCACTTCCCGGTATTCGGCATCAATGACCTCATCATCCTCACGGAGTCCGTCCATCGCAAGCTCATCAATACGAGGTGTCTCAGGCTGGTATTCCCCTGTAAGAATAAGGACACCAAGCTCTTTTTCGATATCTTTCCACGAAACATATCCTTCAACCTCTCCATCCTCATCTCGCCACTGAAAACGCAGTCCGTTCCCATGAAATGTGTCATATCCGTGCAGTCCCAGTCCGTCAACCGGCCAGCCTGCACCTCCCTGACCATACTCTGCTTTGATACGCTTTGCCCTGGTTCCTGCATCAATCTCTGTTTCAAAAATCTTGCATACCCTGCCCTTGCCACCGATAAAACCTGTACCTCTCATAAGCACCTGTTTGATATACTCACCTGGTACTGTTGCAGACTTTTTGGGATTCAGGTAATTGTATTTACCTGCTAATGCAGCTTTTCTGTCCTGCTCGAACTGACGCATAAACTGATTATTGTTTTCGTCCTCAGTATGAATGGTGCCAATGCTTGCCTGCCCGTTCTGGTCGAAAAAAAAGGAAGCCTGTGTATATTCGGCTTCCTTACTGACACCCAATGAATTGATTTCATCAAGTTCCCTATTCAGTTCTGTATCATCTGATTCTAGTGGAATCGCATCACTATCTGATTCAGTACCACTTCCTCTGCCTGCATCTTCGCCTGCTCTCTTATCTTCCACATCTCCATTGTCGATGACGGATTCTGTGGCTTGTGCTTCGCCAGATACTGCATCTCCAGCTGGTCGTACAGCTGATTCGCTTCCTCCTCTACCGCTGACATCTTCTCGTACATCTTCCCGAATCTCATCAGCGTCTTGTATCTTGCCGGCTCGTTCTCCTTTAGATAGTTCATCGCCATCCTTCCGTATTTGCCCAGCTTCGTGAGATCCTCCGTCTCGTCCGGCATCTCTATCTGCGGATAAAGCAGTCCGTCCACTTCCTTGTAAGTCATTTCTTCTAACATATCCAATTCTCCTTTCGCTCTCGATTGCCTTTAAGTTACGACTAAATTCTCTAAGAACACTACAGGAGACATCGCATACAATGGAACCAAGACGGTAAATGATCTCTTCGTCTTTGATATTTACGATCTGACTAAAATCCTGTTCTTGCACAGATAAGTCAAATCCGCATCTCGTCCCTACAGCATACATGACACTTGCATATACAAGCTGCTCCATGTCCATTTCCTGCTGTAAGCCATTGCGTTTCTTACTTTCTTCCTTTATCACACTACCTGATAGCTGCATAAGCTCGGTCATTCGGTCTCCGAACTCTTCTTTTATTATAAGCCAAACATCTGTTCCTGTAAACTGTTTTAATATATTTTTTAGAGACTCCCTGTCGCTGTTATCGTACTGCTCAATCTGACCTTCTGACACAAGAAAATCCACATAATCCTTAAGATTTTCTCCCTCAAGGTCCCATGTCAGCTTAACATTCTTCCCTCCGGTATCACTGATATCAAAGATATACCTCATGCGTGGATTCAGTGCCCTTGACGGGAAGATAGCGCAGCCTTTCGCACCACGCTTTACATATCTTCCCACCTTTTTCCAGGTATCATAATCTGCCATGAGTGTGCTTTTTTCCGGAGGTCTCTGAGCTGTTACCATAACGATATTGTCAAATTCATAGCGGTATAACTGACCTGCGACCTTTAACACATCCTTCCAGTTCTTTTCTGATCTGGTGATGTTACCAATCTCAGAATCGTATATCGCTTTGACCTTCATATCAACGCCCATACCTTTGTCCTCCTCTACTTAAACATCTCTGCAAACAATCCCTTAAATAGCTTTAACTCATCCTTATCCAGCTCGATTGCAAATTCATTGTCGATTGCCTGTTTTTCGCATTTATCCTTTTTCTTTGCAATCTTACGCACCACACGAAGAAGCACATAGCACTCCTTGGACTTTGCAATGCTCTGTTTAAAGGTCAGCTCATCCTCATCGACTGACTTCTGTGTCTGATAGATAATCTCTTTTAACTTATCATTGATACCATCTACTTCCTCAAGGGAAATAATAACGGATGCCTTAGAAGCACCCGATCTGTCCCACTCCTTATGAAGTTCCTTTACTAAAAACTCCATGTTCTTAATTACTGTTGTTGAATCACTTTTCATCTTGCTCTTCCTCCGTTTTCTTTTAATGAAGAAGGGAGCTGACCTTCGCTGATAGGCGCAAAATCAACTCCCTTCATGTCCTCTGCTCCAAGGACTATCTGCTCTGCATAATACATATCCATTGCCTTATTGATGGCATCGTCAAGCGACTCTGCCTTTACTTTCTGTACTCGTGAAAGCACTTCTTTTATCTCAACATCAAATTCCTGTTCCATATGATATCGCCTCCTGTAAAAATCTCATCACCGGCTCTTTTCTTCCTTTACCTGTCTTTCCTTAAAGCCCTCATCGTACTTTCCATCTTCCAGCCTGTCGTAAAAACAGTCCTCTTCAATCGTTCCGAAATCCTCATACATCTGGTGAAGGAAGTCATTCTGCAGCTTCTTTGGTACATCATCATCCTTTGACATATCCTGATAAAAATAGAACTTCTGCTTTAGCTTTGCCCTGTAATCATAGATATCCTCTATCTTTTCCGGTGTGCCATACTCCCTCTTGTATGCCTTGAAATTCGTGGTTGAGAGTGTGGAACCAAGATAAATGCCATGCTCCCACGATACCCCGATTGTGGTATTGTCCTTTGTAGGCTTCTCATCCTTCGGATAACGCTTATACTCTGTCGCACCAAGGGCGATTGTAAGGGAACCTGACTTCATATCCATCACCACGAGATTCCTTGGTGATAATGCTTCAAGCACCATGTAATCATGGTCATTGAAGTTATGAAATGTCTGTCCCCTTTCAAATGATCTGTCCACACTTTCATAATGCAGGTTAAAATCATCCACCCAGCCCTTATCGGTCATTCCAATCTCCTTAAGCTTTGCAACACATTCAGAAGAACTGGCTTCTTTATCAAACCGAAATTCTTTGGAATCGTTATAAAATCCCTGAAGAAAATGTCCCAGCTGAATATCATCCAGACAGAATCTCGCAGATACAGTTACATTTGCTGCCCTGTAATACTCTGTGAAGTTATCTGCTTCACCAAGTGTCCTTCCAAGCTGCAACAAATTGTCTGCAAGCTCTGACATGTCATCAACTGCTATAAAACTCTTATAATCATCCAGAGTCATCAGCATATTTGTCTCTGTTCCCCTGTCGTTTTCTGTTACCAGTATCATATCTTTTAAATCCATTCTTACCTCCAGTCTCAGAGAGGGACTATGCCCTCTCTGCAAATTTCCTGTTATGGTCTTCCTATCACAACAATCTTTCCTGTGCTTGCCACATCCCGGTAAACAACACCAAGACTTTCATTAAGTGCCTCTACCACCTTGCCATTTCCGACGTATACTGCCACATGGCTGATGTTCTTATATCTTCCGTTGCTTGTAAAACTGTAGAAGATAAGGTCTCCCGGCTGTAACTCATCAAAGGAGACTGTCTTTCCGGCTTCATCCAGTCCCTGTGCCTCCGCTGCCGCTGTGGTTGCACCGCCGTAACTAATATCCACACCTGCATCTTTCCATGAATAATAGGCTAAGGAGCTGCAGTCATAATAGTTACCGCTGTCTCTTAAATCCTGACTATAAGGGAAGCCAACTCTGTGAAGTGCATAGGAGCAGACTGTTTTCTGCCTGCTGTCTGTAATTCCACTAAGGATGGCATTGATTTCATCCTCAGTCATGGAGCTTACTCCCGGACTTCCGCCTCCGCCGCCACTTCCGCTTCCGGCATATCCAAGCTGTCCCATAAACTCCGGACTCATGATCTGCTCAAGCATTTCCACCTGATCAGAATTAAATCCATAGACCGAAATCATATCTCTGTACGATTTCAGTGTGACATTCACATACAGAACCGACTTCGTGACAGTAGTTACATTACCGTCTGCATCTGTTTCTTCCACATCCTTTGTTCCTGTGCTTGTGGTGTATGAACACATATCATTTACAACTGCCTGCAGCCAGCCTTTTGAAGTGTCATTCATGACTGTTGCAGTATCTCCGACACCATGCTTGACCATATAGACTGCCATGATGTCATAGTAATTGCTTGGGTTTTCTTCCATACCTTCATAATCCACATATACAAGCTCTCCAAGGTCATATCCGGTATGCTCATTCACTTTCGTATTCACATCCCGGTTAAACTCCTGCACATAAGCACTCGTTACTGTCTGCACGGTATCTCCTGATTCAAGTGGTGGCAGAAATAAAGCAAATGGAGAATTGTAAAGGATTGCTATCACCGCTATAACCGGAACCGCAATCATGGCAACTACAAGAACAAGTAATAAAAGCACCAATCCGATAATCGGTGCAGCTGCCTTTACCCAGGTAATCGCTTTTCGCACAATCAGATCCTTTACCAGCTTTGCCACGCTGTCTGTCTGATTCTCCTGTGCTTTCATCTTATCCAGAAAGAATTTTATCTTCCTGCTCCGGTTGGTCATCTTTTCATCCTTGACCTCTATGGACACACCTGCAGCATATCCGGCTGCCATGCCGATTGCAGTACCAACTCCCGGTGCAACCGCTGTTCCTGCCGCTGTAGCAGCTGCCTTTGTCGCAGTTTTTGTTGCAACCTTGGCAGTAGTCTTGGCTGTTTCTTTTGCCGTCTCTTTAGCTACCGTCTTGGCTGTATCTTTGGCAGCTTTCTTTGCTGTCTTTTTTGCCAGCTTCTTTCCTGCCTCTACCTTCTTGATACGCTTCTTTGCCTCGGCTGCCGCCTTTTTCCTGAAAAGTGCTGCGCCCTTAGAAGCAGTTCCGGTAACAGGGCGGCTTGCTTCATATGCAAGATATGCTGCCTGCGATACCTCCTGCCCGCCCTCCACCTGCTCCGTTACTGCCCCAGCTGCAAGTGCTCCTGTTCTTCCTGCAATGTGAAGATTGGTGTTCTTGGTCTTGATGGAAGTTCCTGACTCTCTGATGTTACGCTTAAACCTAGAAAGACCTTTATCCTTAGCCTCCGATTGATGAATGGTACTCTTTCTATAAGTACGCTTTCCACCAGCACTTTTCTGAAGCATTAATTTTGCAGATGCTTTTTTATCCATTTCATTGGCTTTAGCATCATGCACTTTCGGACCTCTCTCTACTGTATAGATGTTGCTGCCTTTAATCTTGGCACCCTTTGGCTCGTGGGCATGAATCTTGGCTTTCTCCTTGGTGTGAATGACCATAGGTTTGTCATCAACCTTTTTTATCTTCAATGTTCTCACCTTCTTTCTACATCCATTACCCAAAAATGGGTAAAAAAATAGCCATCTGGATGATTAGTCCAAATGGCTTATGTAAAAATCTATTTAATTCTATTGTAAAGAACTGTCTCTATTCTGGTTGATAAATCAATCTTTTTCTTATAAAGAAGTGTCCACGATGCTTGATTTTTTGAATAATCCATCTTTTCCTCTGGAAAAAATGAACGACAGAAATAATTATCTCCTTCATCATTAGATAAAAACAAAAATAGATTCCTGCTCTCCACGTTGTTTTCCATAAGATAATCAGCCTCAATCATTGAATACATATTTGCTTTCTTATTATACTTAAACACAGTATCATTACTATCAATCATTTGTTCAAGCAATGGCAGGAAATGAACTCTTTGCTCTATCTTATTATAAAAATCTGATGACTCTATTTTTTCAATTGTAATTGTTCCATCTGCTATCTCATCAAATACTCTGCCTCTGTCTCGGCTCAATTCAGGTCTGTCTACCAGATATTGTAATCCCATAAGATGAAAACAATCTTTTTTATCAAATGAAATTCTTAATGTAACTGAAACACCTTTTCTCCCTAGTACAAGCTCATATTCGGTTGATAATAGCGGAATAAATGCATTTATGCAATCTAAAACATTCCTCATTACAGTTCTCCACTACATCCTTAGATTAAGAAAGGCTCTGCATAAGCAGAGCCCTTCTAACATTTTCTTTCGAGGATTAACCTCTAGCCAGATTGTGGTAAATGTCAAACCCTTATAAAGCTCATAAGGCACTGCTCTCTGGCACAACACCTTACTTTACCGCTTGGCAGACACTCAAGTTGCCTGTCTTTAATATTATATTACCTGTCATATGAAAATATGTCAATCCAAAATTCATGACTTCATAAAGAATTAACATTTTTCATTTGCATGCTTTTTCATCTCAATTATCTCGTGAATGTTGGTATTGTACAGCTTATACAAATCCGTATCCTTACTTATCTGATTATCAAACGGAATCACCACAGAACCACACTTGATAAGTCCCATTCCCGATGCAGTATTGGTTACGAAACGAAGCTGTGCCTCTGATACTCCGATAACCTCTGCCATCTTGGAACTGTCTGTATTCGCCTGCTTTAAAAGTGCCACAAACTCTGAGTTTGCAAGCATTGTGGTTGCTGTGTAATTCTGCAACAGATCGACGACATTCTGCGTGATACCGGTACAAAGACCTCCCTGCTTTCTTACTTTCTTCCAGAGCTGCTGCAGATATTTTGCAGAATACT
>ERZ650307.936-NODE-936-length-16647-cov-13.627351_pt1 | contig 16647 bp, 15 predicted proteins | sample MGYA00376243_ERZ650307 | MGnify/ENA primary metagenome ERZ650307 (study PRJEB26733, sample SAMN07839242) | wastewater metagenome | biome: urban; feature: artificial channel; material: waste water | place: USA: North Carolina | collected 2016-03-31 ... | reverse complement strand
TGCTACACAAAATATTGAAGATGCTGATTTAATTATTATAAACACTTGTTCTGTTCGAGAAAAACCAGTTCAAAAACTATTTTCTGAAATTGGACAATTTAATAAGAAAAAGAAAGATGGTGCAAAAATTGGTGTTTGTGGATGCACAGCATCTCATTTAGGTGAAGATATTATAAAAAGAGCTCCTTATGTTGATTTTGTACTGGGAGCTAGAAATATTTCAAAAATAAAAGATGTTGTTGATAAAAAAGGCTCTGTTGAAATAAGTATTGATAATGACGACTCACAATATGAATTTGCAATAGCAAATAACAACAATTTTAGAACAAGTGTAAATATATCTGTTGGTTGTGATAAAGAGTGTACATATTGCATAGTTCCTAGTACAAGAGGTGATGAGATATCTATTCCACCAGAAATGATAGTTTCACAAATACAAAAAGCTGTTGATAATGGTGTTGTTGAAGTTGCTCTTTTGGGACAAAATGTAAACTCTTATGGAAAAAGATTTAGTAATAATAGAGATAAATATAGCTTCACACAACTTCTTCAAGATATATCAAAAATAGATGGTCTAAAGAGAATTAGATTTACATCTCCACATCCACTTCATATGGATGATGAGTTTATTGAAGAGTTTGCAAGAAATCCAAAAATCTCAAAATGTATTCATATGCCTCTTCAAAGTGGTTCTACAAAGATTTTAAAAGCTATGAAAAGAGGATACACAAAAGAGTGGTTTTTAAATAGAGCTTTAAAAATGAGAGAGTTAATTCCTGATTTAAGAATTACTACAGATATTATTGTAGCTTTTCCAGGAGAGACACATGAGGACTTTTTAGACACTTTAGATGTTGTAAATCAAGTAAAATTTGATCAAATTTTCAATTTTAAATACTCTCCTAGACCAAATACCAAAGCACTTGAATTAAAAGATTTAGAAATAGAAGATAGTATTGGAAGTGCAAGGCTTGATGAGTTAATAGAACTTCATAAAAGATATTTAGAGAACTCAATGCCTAATATGATTGGAAAAACAGTAAATGTTTTAGTTGAGAGTTTAAAACCAAATGGTGAAGTAAGTGGATACACAGATAACTACTTTTTAGTATTTACAAAAGGAAGTGATGAATTACTTGGGAAATTTGTAAATGTAAAAATTACAAGTGCAACAAGAACATCATTAAAAGGCGAAATAGTAGAGTAATGTGGAAGTCAATCAAAAAGAAATTTGCTCCATATTTACTATATTTAATAGTAAAATTTATTTATGCAACAAATAAAAAAGTTTATCATCATCCAAAAAATGATGATAAAAAACCTTTTATAATTTGTATGTGGCATGGTGATTTAATGTCTCAACCTTATAACTATTTTGGTTTTAGAAAAAATGGTATTGTAAAAGCTATGGTTAGTGAAAATAGAGATGGTGAAATTATCACTAATCTTGTATCTAAACTTGGTATTGGTGCTATTAGAGGTTCTAGCTCTAAAGGTGGTGCTAAAGTAATTATTAGTGCATTAAAAGAGTTAAAAGATGGAAATGATATAGCAATTACTCCAGATGGTCCAAGAGGTCCTAGATATAGTATTGCAGATGGAGTTGTAATAATTTCACAAAAAAGTGGAAAAAATATTAGATGTTTTAATGCCATACCTTCTAAATATTGGCAGTTTAACTCATGGGACAAATTTGTATTACCAAAACCTTTTGGTAAAATAGATTTTTATATAAGCGAACCTTTTAGTGTAAAAGATATGGAACTAGAAGATGCGAAATCTTTAATAAAAACAAAGATGTTACAACACTCTTTAATATAAATTAGGAAAAAAAATGTTTAAAAAAGAGACTATGTTTATAAATGTTGTAAAACAAAACAACAATCTAAAAGTTGAATATAAAAAATATATAAATAACAAAGAAATAAGTGAAGACAACTCAACATTTCTACTAGATGGGGATATTCTTCCAGATAATATTGTTCAAAAATTAAACAATCTACAAAATGAGAATGATTTAAGTTATATATCAACTCTACTTTTAAGTGATACTACAAAATTAATTCCAAAATCAATATCACCAAAAGTAAAAGATTGTGAAATTATAAATTTCAATGAAGCTTACGATATTGTTGTATTAAAAACAACACTATTTGAAACACAAAATTATTTTGGAAAAACTGGAATTGATTATATATATTCAGCTTTTCATATAATGAATGCTCATATTCAAAAACAAAGCTCAAAAAATGAACTTCTATTTTTTATATACAATGACCGAGCTTATATTTTAATAGTGGATAAAAATAGTAAGATTGTTTACAATGAAGTTGTAGATTTACTAACTTTTGATGCTGTAAAAAGAACACATTTTTATGAAGACAATTTGGAGGGTCAAAAACTTTTTGATGAACTTTATTATCTTGAACTTAGTGAACTTTTACAAAAAATTCTAAAAAATTTTCATGAGTCGCAAAAAGAGATTTTTATACAAAAAGTATCTTTTTTGTTCGCTTTAAGAAATCTTACAAAAGAGCAATTAACAAACCTAAGTCTGGAATTAATGCTTAAAGTAGATGACTACAGTGTTGATATTCATGATGAACTTTTTAGCTTATCACGAAATCCAAATGTTTTAAAAAGTTTTGTAGTCCCAAGAAAAAAGAAGAAAAAGAAAGATTCTAGATATATTTTTGTATTTATTCTTTTTGCTATGATGTTTTATGGTGGATACAAAATATACAATATGATAGATTTTAGAAAAATTGCAATAAACTTAAATTTAATAGAAGCAACTAAAACTATAAATCTTGAAAAACTTCCTGATCATATTTTAAATAATAGTAAAATCGAGCATAGAATAAAAGCTATTTTTAATACTACTCCACAAAATGTAATGATAAATGAGCTTATTTTAAAGAATAAAGTATTAGAACTAAAAATTACTGCAAAAGATAATGAGAATCTAGATTTACTAAAACAGTCTCTAAATAAAATATATCAAATTGTTGAGACAAAAAAATTAGATGAAAAACAAGAGAGTAATTTTGAAGCAATAGTTGTAGCAAAAGATGAATTAGAGATTAAAGATGTTGTGTATGGAATATTTACTCAAGAATATTTACAAGATGAACTTTTTGACAAAGATAGTATAAATGAACAGTTAAAAATTCTCTTACCAGAACACTCTATCATAAAATATATAGAAACACTTAATGCAAACAAAGTTGAGATTTTCAGTTTTAGTGTAAATACTATTGTAAAAGAACCTAAAGATTTATTTAATATATTTACAAATATAAATAGTGAGTTATACTCAATCAATATTTCAAAACCTATTTTGATGAAAAATACAAATCTAGGAATAGAAGTTGATTTTATTATAGAGTTTAATCAACTAAAAAATTAAAAGATATATTTATCTTAAGCTAAGTTGTTGTTCTTTTAGTACTTTGGCTTTAGAACATACAACTTACCTTTCTCTTTCATTCTTCCAGCATAATTTAAAGCTTCAGGACCAAAACCCCAGAAAAAGTCAGCTCTTATTTCTCCTTTAATTGCACCACCAACATCTGCTGCGACTGTGAGTTTATTTATAGGTTCTTTTGAAATAGGATTTTGTGTATTTAAAAAAACAGGCATTCCTAATGGAATATATGTTCTATCAACTGCTATATTTCGTTTTGGAGTTAAAACAGTATTTAAAGCTCCTGTAGCTCCTTGATCTGCAACTTTAAAAAAAACATAACTCTCATTTATATTTAAAATGTCATCTATTTTTGAAGGATTTTTTAGTAAGGCTTCTTTTATTGCTTGAACACTTATATCCTCTTTTGAAATTATCTCATTATCAATAAAATATCTTCCAATACTTTTATATTCTCGTCCATTTTGTCCAGCATATCCAACATTTAAAATCTCTCCAGTATCAAGTTGTATTTTCCCACTTCCTTGAACTTGTAAAAAGAATAGGTCTATTTTATCATCTACATAAGCTATTGCTTCAAGATTTTTATTGTTTGGATTTTTTTCTATAGAAGCTCTTGTATCATAAGGAACAATTTTTTTACCAACTTTTTTGCCAATATTTTTATACCCTTGTAAACTATTTGTATTTGAAAGAACTAAATCTTTTGGAATTTTATAAACTGGATATTTATACCTTTGAGTTTTTTTTAAACTTCCATATAACAGTGGTTCATAATAACCTGTTATCATTCCCTCATCATTTGAATTATTATCATAAAGTTTATATGCTTGGAAGTTTGAGACAAAAAACATAGCTCCATCATTTGTATGTTGTGCTTTTTGGCAAACATTTTTTAACTCTTCATACCTTTGTGATTTTTGGCAATCTTTTTTAAAAACTTCTAATGCATGATTTAAATCATCATCAAAAAAACCTTTTATTTGAGAAAAAGGAACTTTTTCCATTTTATTTAAAATCTCTTTTTCATATTTTGATTCAAGACTATTTTGTGAATATTTTTTTTCTATACTTATATTTTCATCTTTTTTCGAACAAGCCGTTATTAAAAAAATAAGTGAACTTAAAAATATTAAATTCTTCATATATTACACTCCATTTGAGAATTTATTGAATGTATCTCTTTTAAACCACAACTTGTACATAAAAACTCTACATCTTTTATACCAGAACAACCATGATATTTTAAAACAGTTGTTTTGATTACATCTTGTGTAAAATTTGTATTACTATTTTTATCAAAAAAAACTTTTCTTGTCTCTAAACAACTAGGACAACTACCACTTAATAGTGAAAAAAGATGATTTTGTTTTGATTTAAAAAAGATATATATTAGGAGTAATACTACTATAAAAAGAATAAAAATATAAATAAGTGTTTGCATAAGGTAGAGTTTTACTCTACCTCAGCATCGATAACATCGTCATCTTTTTTTGCTTGTTGGTTTGCTTGTCCACCTTGTCCTTGCTCACCATCTTTTTTATACATAGCTTCTGCTAATTTATGAGATTTTTCAGTTAAAACTTTTAACTTCTCTTCAATTTGCTCTTTTGTAGCATTATCATCTTTTAAAGTCTCTTCAAGAGATGCTGCTGCATCAATAATTCCTTTTTTATCTTCTTCGCTAATAGAACTTTCATTCTCTTCTAAAGTTTTTCTTGTAGAGTGAAGCATTGCATCTGCTTGGTTTCTTGTCTCAATTAGAGCTTTTCTTTTAGCATCTACATCTTTATTTGCTTCAGCTTCTGCAACCATTTTTGCAATCTCATCATCACTTAATCCAGAGCTTCCAGAGATTGTAATTTTGTTCTCTTTTCCAGTACCTTTATCTTTTGCACTTACATTTAAAACTCCATTTGCATCTATATCAAATGTTACTTCAATTTGAGGAACACCTCTTGGAGCTGGTGGAATATCTGAAAGTTCAAACATACCTAAAGATTTGTTATCTCTTGCAAACTCTCTTTCACCTTGAGAAACATGGATAGAAACAGCTGGTTGGTTATCATCTGCTGTACTAAATACTTGAGATTTTTTAACTGGAATTGTTGTTCCTTTTTCAATAAGTTTTGTCATAACTCCACCTAAAGTCTCAATTCCTAAAGATAGTGGTGTAACATCAAGTAATAATACATCCTTAACATCACCTCTTAAAACTCCAGCTTGAACAGCAGCTCCAGCAGCTACAACCTCATCTGGGTTTACACCTTTATTTAAATCTTTTCCAAAGAACTCTCTTACAACTTGGTTTGCTTTTGGTAATCTAGTACTTCCACCAACCATAATAATCTCATCAATATCACTTTTACTTAAATTTGCATCTTTTAAAGCAACTTTTATATGCTCTAAAGTTTCATCTATTAACTTCTCAGTCATAGATTCAAATTTAGCTCTTGTTAAAGATTTTACTAAGTGAATTGGTCCTGCATTTCCCATTGAAATAAATGGTAGATTAATCTCTGTTGATTCAGCTGATGATAACTCTTTTTTAGCATTTTCAGCAGCATCTTTTAATCTTTGAAGTGCCATTTTGTCATTTTTAACATCAAAACCATTTTCAGCTTTAAACTCATCTGCTAACCAATCAATAATTTTATTATCAAAATCATCTCCACCTAGGAAAGCATTTCCATCTGTACTTAAAACTTCAAAAGTTCCATCACCAATTTCAAGAACTGTAACGTCAAATGTTCCTCCACCTAAATCGTAAACTAGAACTTTCTCTTCACCTTTTTTATCAAGTCCGTATGCTAGTGATGCTGCTGTTGGCTCATTTATAATTCTTAAAACATTAAGACCTGCAATTGTTCCAGCTTCTTGAGTTGCTTTTCTTTGTGCATCATTAAAATATGCAGGAACTGTAATAACAGCATCTGTAACACTACTTCCTAAATACTCTTCAGCATCTGCTTTTAATTTTCCTAAAATTTTTGCTGAAATTTCTTGAGGAGTATAAACTTTTCCAGCAATCTCAACAGCAGCTGCACCATTTCTATCAACTATTTTATATCCAACTTTACTTTGAGCCTCTTTAGCATTTGGCTCATTCATCATAAGTCCCATAATTCTTTTTATAGAATATATAGTTTTTTCTGGATTTGTAATAGCTTGTCTTTTTGCAGGATCTCCTACAAGTACTTCACCTTTATCTGTAAAAGCAACAATAGAAGGAGTTGTATTTTTACCCTCTTTATTTGGAATAATTTTTGCTTCACCATTTTCGTAAACTGCAACACAAGAGTTTGTTGTTCCTAAATCTATACCAATAACTTTACTCATTTTTTCTTCCTTTTATTAAATTTTCTTTTTAATTTGTAAATAATCTTAAATTCTATAGTTTAATGACATTTCGGTCAAATTTTAGTTTGCTATGCTAACCATTGAAGGTCTAAGCAATCTATCTTTTAACATATACCCTTTTTGTAACTCACTTACAATTTGTCCAGTTTCATGATCAGGACTATCAACTTGCATAACTGCATTATGAACATTTGGATCAAACTCACAATTTGTATCAACTTTTGTGATATTGTGCTTTTCAAATGTTGTAATAAAACTTTTAATTGTAAGCTCTATTCCCTCTTTTAGTTTTGGAAGTAACTCTTCAGCACTCAAATTCGCATTTGCTGAATTTAAAGCCATTTCCAAAGTATCAAGAGGAGTTAATAGATCTTTTGCAAACTTCTCACTTGCATAATCTATTGCTTGATATTTTTCTCTCTCTAATCTTTTTTTAATATTTTCAAAATCAGCATGAACTCTTAAAAATTTATCTTCACTCTGTTTTAATTCATCTTCAAGTCTAGCAATAACATCTTCTAAACTCTCCTCTTTTTGTTCCTCTTTTCCTTCACAACACTCTTTTGAACTTTCGCAACAACTTTCCGTTTTTTCTATCTCTTCATTTAAAACTTCATCTTGTTTTAATTCACTCATTTTATCTCCTTAAAAATTTATAATTTGTTCAAAAAAATATTCATAATCTTTTGATAATTCACCAACAACAAACATTTTATAATCTTCGTTATTGATTTTGCAGAATTTACAAACTCCTATATAACTTTGTGGTAAAAAACCATCAAAATATAGACCCTCTTTTAGCTCATCTAAAATTGTGCCTTTTAGAAATTTATTAATTGTAAACTCATCAAAATCAAAATTTAATGCCAAAGATAAAAACTCTTTGTAATTAAAAATATCAAAATCACTACTTTGTAAAGTATAGTTTATAGAGCTATAAAGCTCGTAAGCACCAACATCTTTTGAAATTTTTAAAATATCTTTTAAAGAACTTTGTAAAAAATCACTCAAAAACTTATATAAAGCCGGATTAAACTTTATATTTACAACAAAAGTTGTAAACTCTAGAATTATATACCTGTTTTCTACATTTATTATATTTTGTAAAATATCACTTTTCTCTTTTTTTAAAAAAACTGTTACTCCAATTTTATTAGCCAAAAACTCAATAGCTTTTATATTCACACCAGAAATAGAGAAATTTAATTTTCCTATCCAATACTGTTTTAAAGCTTCATTTGTGGGTGTTCTTCCACTACTTATATGCTCTTGAGCTAAAAAACCTTCATCTCCTAGTTTTTTAAAATATCCACGAATTGTTGCAGGAGAATAATCTAACTCATACATAGATTTAAGCTCTTTTGAACCTATTGGTTCTAAATGTTCTATATATGCTTTAATAATAGATTGTAATAAAAACTCTTTTTTATCTATCATAAAATCCTGCTTTTTCTAAACTTTAGCACTCTATCATATAAACTGCTAAAGAATTATATCTTATTGAGTCAATGTTTGTCAAGTATTTATTCTACAAATTATAAATATAGATATTTTCACTCATTTAATTTATAAACTCTATTTAATACTCTATCCCATTTATTGTTATTTTGCCAATCAATAGTTACGAGTTGTGTAAATTTATCTTTTGTAAATTCATATGCATTTAACTCATTGAAAGCTACAACAGGAGTTAAATCATCTCTTTTTGAAAAAGGAAGAACTCTAAAACTAAGATTATCTAAAACTAGTGGGGAAGAGTTTTTATTTTCAACATATAATAAAACCATATGCGTCCCAGCACTAGCTTTCACATTTACAACAGCTAAATACAAACTCTCTTTTTTTACTCCAAGTTCCAAAAGTGTAAAATATTTTGCTATTGCATAATCTTCACAATCTCCAAACCCTTTAATAAAAAACTCTTTTGGTGTCATCCAATAATCATCTATTCCAACACTTTGAGTATCAAATTCAGGCAAAGTTTTATTTATAAAAAAATTTACTTTGCCTAGTTTTTTATCAATATCAAGATTTTTTGTCTCATTTTTAAATTCACTATATTTTTCTAATCTTTTTAAAATAGCACTTTTTTGTTTTGAGTTATTTATTAAATTTTTATCTTTTGAATTTAGTGCAAATTGATATGCAAAGCTATTTGTAAAAAATAGAGAGCTTAATATAGTTAAAAAAATCAATTTTCTCATTTATAAAAAATCCTAGCTAGATATAAACCATTTGGTGCAATTGGTGTTTTAAATATATTTTTTTCACAATTTAACTGTTTTTTTAAATCTTCTATTGTTAGCTTTTTATCATTAATTGCTATTAAAAATCCTACCATAAGTCGTATTTGAGTTCTTAAATAAGAGTTTGCACAAAATTTAAAAACATAAATATCTTTATATTTATAGAATTTTGTATCAAAAATCTCTCTTTTTGTATTCTCTTTGTCACTTCCTGTTTTATGAAAATATTTAAAATCATAAACTCCAATAAACTCTTTTATGGCACCTTTTAAAAGTTCTTCATCTATATTTTTTATATAAGTTAGAAATTTATCATTAAAAGGAGTTGTTGGTTTTGAAGTTATTATATATCTATAAACTCTCTTTTTTGCACTAAATCTTGCATGAAAATTATCATTAACTTCTGATATTTTTTTTATTTTAACTGCTTTTGAAAGTTTATTATTTAAAATCTCTTTTAGTTTTTCTAAATCTTCCCAGTAATCTGGAATAAAAGAGTTAAAAACTTGACCAGTAGCGTGAACATCTCTATCTGTTCTTCCACTTAAAACTATCTTTGTATCAATATTTATATTTTTAAAAGCTTTTAAAAGTTCATCTTCAACTGTGTTTTTATTTGGTTGCTTTTGACTTCCAAAAAAAGAGCTTCCATCATAAGCAATTTCAAACTTTAAATTCAAATTTAATACTCTTTTTTAATAGTTTTAGAATATAAAATATAACTTGCAATTATCCAAATAGTTGGGATTATATACAAAGAGTGTAAAAATAATCTCTCTCCAATATATTTAATCAATATAAAATAGATAACAACTGCTAAAACAGAGTATGCAACAGCTCTATTTTTTTCATATCTTGGATTAAAATAACCAAAAACTATAACTAAAAATAGAGATATTAAAGGAAAAATAGATGATAAAATGAAAAATGAAAAATCATCAATATCTCTATTTTTTTTCAAATTATCTTTCCAAAAGTTATAAGATGTATCAAAATTTACTACATCAACATTTGAAACAGAATCATTTATATACATCTCTTTGTAATCAATCTGATTAAGCTCTTTATCATCAATTGCAAAAACTTTTCCATTTATCAATTTAAAACTTAAATTACCTTTTTCATTTTCAAGTACAGCTTGATCACTTACTATAAAGTTTTCTGAACTCTTTTCACTCTTAAAAAGTGTAACTCCTTTATAGATATTTTCATCTTTTTTATTTATATAAATCAACCAATCTCCAAACTTTTGCCCAAATTCACTCTCTTTTATATTAAAATTTGCCTCTTTTTTCTTAATTTCAGAGAAAGTTTTTGTTAAATATTTTGTTTTAGGAATAAGACCTAAAGATATTACGAGTAAAAAAATAGTTAATATAGTTGTTAAAGGCAAGAAAATTTTAATTATATTTAGTGGGTTTAAACCATAAGATGTAATAACAACCATCTCATATTCACTTGATAACTTTGACAAACAAATTGTTAATGATATAAAAAAAGATATTGGTAATGTATAAAATATAACTTGTGGAATTGAATAGATATAAAGCTTTAAAAGCTCAAAAGATGTCATTGTTATCACAGATGTAAGGCTTGCAATTTTAACCAAAAAAACAACAGAGGTTATAAAAAAAAGTCCTAAAAATATAGGAAAAAAGCTAATAGCTAATTGTGAGTGTAAATAGTTACTTAATCTCAATAAAAATCCTTAAAAATATTTGATAAATTAAAAAAATACTCCAATAAAAAACCAAAAACTAGAAATGGAATAAAAGGTATTTCAATTTCATTTTTTCTATTTTTTAAATAGATTGCATAAAACATAGCTACAATTGCACTTAAAAATATTGCAATAAATGTATTATAAACTCCTAAAATAACACCAAAAGATGCAATCAAAGGAATATCTCCCTCTCCTAGTGCTGTTTGAGTCTTTAAACTCTCATCTTTTAAAAATCTTGATTTTATATTTTGTATATAAAAAGTAACCAAAAAATTTAATATTACAAAAGCTCCAGAAATTATAAATGCACTTTGCAATGCTTCAAAAATATCAAACTTTGTAATAAAAAAAGATGAAAAAAATGCAAATAACAGAAGATAATCAGGAACAGCTTTATATTTAAAATCATACAATGATAAAACCACTAAATTTATCAAAAATAGTGTAAAGAGAACATTTTGAAAAATACTAAACTCCACCAAATCTTCTTTGCCTTTTATTAAAATCTTCTATTATATCATCTAGCTCTTTAACACTAAAATCTGGCCAGAGTGTTTGTGTAAAAAACATCTCTGCATATGCATTTTGCCACAATAAATAGTTTGAAAGTCTAATCTCTCCACTTGTTCGTATGAGCAAATCAACATCTCCAAATCCTGCTGTATCAAGACATGATTCAAAGTTTTTTTCATTTATTTCAAGATTTTTCTCATTTAATTTTTTTATAGCTCTAATTATCTCATCTTTTGAACCATAATTAAGTGCTAAAACTTGAGTAAGTCCTAAGTTTTTTGATGTTTTTTCTTCAATATCTTTTATAGTTTTTTGCAAACTCTTTGAAAACTTACTTAAATCACCAATAGCTTTAAACCTAATACTATTTTGCATAAATGTTTCCAGCTCATTTTTTAAATATTTTTCTAAAAGTTTCATAAGATATTCAACTTCAAGTTTTGGTCTTGTCCAGTTTTCAGTAGAAAAAGCATATAAAGTAAGGTATTTAACCCCTATTTTTGCACAATGTTTTGTAATATTTCGAACAACTCTAGCACCTTCCTCATGACCAGCTGTTCTTTTAAGACCTCTTTGTTTTGCCCATCTTCCATTTCCATCCATAATAATTGCAATATGAGATGGGGGATTTGAACTACTCATTTGTAAACTCTTTTTCAAATCTATTTAAAATTTCTAAAGAGATATTTAGTTTATTTCCATAAAAATCAAAACTTTTATCTTTTAAAATAAGCTCTATTTTGTTTGTATCACTTCCAAAAGCATTAGACTCATCTAAAATATTTAGGCAAACTGCATCAAGATTTTTATTTTTTAGCATATTTTGTGCATTTGATTTTGCCTCTTTTTTATCCATCTCTGCTTTAAAACCAATAGAAAAAATATCTTTTTTATCTAAATTTGCCAATATATCAATATTTTTACTAAGCTCTAAACTCCAAGTTTCTCCAAGTTTCTCTTTTTTTAATTTTCCATCAAATTTTTCTTTTGGAATATAATCACTAACTGCTGCTACCATAAATAAGAAACTCTTTTTATCTAATTTTTTATCTAAAGCTAATTTCAAATTTTCAAACATCTGTTGCGAACTATGTGAAACTTTTAAATCTATCTCATAAGGTATATTTTCAAAACCTCTACTTGATACTAAAGTGACATTTGCACCCAAATAATAAAGAGCTGTTGCTAAACTTGATGCCATTTTCCCACTTGAAAAATTTGAGATATATCTTACATCATCAATTTTTTCCAAAGTTCCACCACCACTTAAAACAGCTCTTCTATTTTCCCAATATGAAGTTTTTAAAAGTTCTTTGCAAGTTTTATGAAAAATATCTATTGGCTCAAGCATTGCACCATTTCCAACATCTTTACAAGCTAACTCTTTTGTTTGAGTTTGTAAAACTTCAAATCCTAAATTTTTTAAGTTATTTACACTTTGAATAGTAATAGGATTTTCAATCATATTTGTATTTGCAGCAGGTGCAATAATAATTTTCTTTTTACAAGCAAGCACTGTTTGAAGTAGTAAATTATCAGCAATACCACAAGATATTTTATTTATAGTATTTGCAGTTGCTGGAGCAATTAGTAAAATATCAGCCCATTTTGTTATATCTATGTGATTATAGTTTTGGCTTTTATCCCAGCTTTCACTACTCTCATCTAAAACTCTGTTTTGTGAAATTGCTTCAAAAGTAATTGGATTTATAAATTTTTTTGCACCATCACTTAAAATTACTTTTACATTTGCACCAGCTTTTATAAAAAGTCTTATTAACTCTAAGCTTTTATATATTGCAATTGAGCCAGTTACTGCTAAAAGTATATTTTTATCTTTTAAAATCACGATTTCTTCTTAGATGAAAAATGTTTATAAAAATAACCATCAATAGTTTTTGCTTTTGCTCGTGTCAAATACAATTCACCTTTTTTTACATTTCCAGTAACTGTTGAACCAGCTGCTATTAAAACATCATCTTCTATCTTTACAGGTGCAACAAATTGTGTATCACTTCCAACAAAAACATTTTTTCCAATAATTGTTTGATGTTTATTTACCCCATCATAATTACAAGTTATTGTTCCACAACCAATATTTGTGCCCTCATCAATCGCACAATCTCCAAGATATGATAGATGCCCTGCTTTTACACCATTTAATTTAGCTTTTTTTGTCTCTACAAAGTTTCCAATATGTGTCTTATTTAATTCGCTATCTGGTCGTATTCTTGCCATTGGTCCAACATCACTATCTTTTACAATTGAGTCTTCAACTACACTATTTGTTTTTATATGTGAGTTTATAATTTTTGAGTTTCCAAGCAGACTTACACCATTTTCAATGATACTTTCACCTTCAATAGTAACTCCCTCTTCTATATAAATAGTATCAGGTAATCGAAGAATTACTCCAGCTTTCATAAACTCTTTTTTAATTCTATTTTGATGAATTACTTCAGCATCTGCAAGTTCTACTTTTGAATTTACACCTTTAAAATTCTCTTCATTTACAACCAAAGGTTTTAACACTTTTCCTTGACTTATAGCCATTTCTACTAAATCTGTTATGTAGTACTCTTTTTGTGCATTATTGTTATTTAGTTTTGGTAAGTTTTCAAGTAAGAACTTTGAACAAAACTGATAAATTCCAGCATTTGCTGTTGTGATTTTCAGTTCATTCTCTGTTGCATCTTTTTGCTCAACTATTTTTTTAACATCTCCATTTTCAATTATTACTCTTCCATAACCATCTGCACTTTGTAGCTTCAAAACAGACATTACAATTGTTGCATTTGGAATATCAAATTTTTCTAACTCACTTGCTTGAATTAAAGGCATATCACCATTTAAAACTAGAACTTTCTCATATTTTGGAGTAATTCCCATAACAGCTCCACCAGTTCCAGGGTAGTTTTTGTGGTCTTGAATTACAAAATTTATATTTGAAAAATATTTTTCTATTTCAGATTTTACACGCTCAAATTGATGAAATAAAACAACTGTTATATCATCACTCAATTTTAAAGCCTCTTTTATAGAGTAGTAAAGCATTGGTTTTCCAGAGATTTTATGTAAAACCTTTGGTGTATCTGATTTCATTCTTGTTCCTTGACCTGCTGCAAGGATTATTATAGATTTTTGATTCAAAAAAATTCCTTATTATTTTTTAAGTAAAGCTTCATTTATCTCTTTTTTAAAGTTTGTAACAACTTCAATAAGAGCATTTTTCATCTTACTATCACTAATATCTTCTGCTGCAACTAATTTATCAAGTATCTTCTCTTTACTTTTGAAAAATTCAGCTACTTTTTTATTTTTTGGATTGTTATTGTACATCAAAACTCCAGAAGAGATAAGAGTTATTACAAGTCTAGTATGTCCTAAAATTGCGGCATAATTTAATATATTAAAGCCACTATTATCAGGTTCATTCATATTTGCACCTGCTAAAATCAACCATCTTGCTATCTCATAGTTTCCTTTCCATTGAGTGTGATGAAGAGCAGTTCTTCCGTGATTATCTTTTATATCAAGATTTGCTTTTTTTATCATTAATTTTTCAACAACAATCAAATCATCAGCTATTACAGCTTTATGAATAACAGTTCTTCCATCTTTATCTTGAACATCCATATTTATTCTATATTTTAGAAAATTTTGTAACCTTTTTATAAAATATGCTTTTAAAGTTCTATCTTCTATTCTTAAACCTTCATCAACCATATACATTAAAGGAGTATTTCCATCAAAATCTCTATGATTTAAATCTACTTTATGCTCAACCAAAATATCAAGAATATCGAAGCTATCATAAGGAACTAAATCAAAAACTATATTCTTTCCATCGACTCTTGTATAACTTATATCAGCTTCATAAACTAATAATTTTTTTAATAAAATATCAAATCCACCATCTTCTTGCACATATTCATCTAAACTTGGATTTCTTGGTTTTTCACCTTTTGAGATTAAAATAAGTTCTATAAGATTGTCTATAATTGTTCTAAAATATTTATCTCTTTGATTTAAGTTTGCACCTTTTTGGATTAAAAAATCTATTATTTTATTGTTTGAATAACCCTTTAAAACCTCTATATGAAACAAACTTCTATGGTGTTCATCAAAAATATTTAAACTAGCTCCACAATTTAATAAAAACTCTGCATTTGTAAAATTTTTTCTCTCCAACTCTTTTTGTAAAGCAGTTTTTCCATATTTATCCAAAGTATCAACTTTAAATCCTAATTCAATAATTTGAAGAGCCAAAGATAAGTAATCATCTTTTGGATTTATAAGCATATATCTTTTATCTTCAATATTTTGATCGTACTTTTGCAAAACCATTATGTAAAAAATTTCATCTAAGATAGTTTTATCTCTACTATCAACGACATTAAAATTTATTCCTCTTTTTGCTAAATGTTTTAAAAGTATCTCATTTTTTCTACCTTGTAAAATAGTATTAAACAATACATTTTGACCATTTATATCTATTATATTTGGATTAACACCTATATTTATCAAAGCCAAAGCAAGTCTTAAATCATCTTTTAAAACAGCTTCAAAAAGTGCTGTTTGTCCATTTTTATCTACTGCATTTATATCTTTTACATTATCAATGACTTTTTTCAAAGTCTCTAAATTTCCATTTTCTATAGCATCAAAAATTACATTTCTTCCATTGTTATCTTTTATATCAAAATCTAAATCATATTTTAAAAGTATTTGAAAAACTTTATCATTTCCTAAAAGGACGGTATCTTGTAATACTGTTCTACCAGCAGAGTTTTTTCTATTTCCATCAAAACCATTATCTAGTAAAAATTTTATCATCATAAAATCATATTTTTCACAAGCTTCACTTAGTACTGTTTTACCAAGTTTATCCTCTTTGTACATATCTATACCAAGGCTTATTAAAACTCTCATTGCATTAAAATTTTTTTTAGAAGCAAAGAAAAAAAGATAATTTCTTCCTTTTTCATCTACTCCATTTATATTTACACCATTTGCAATATATTTTTTGAGTTTATCAATATTGATATTTGAAGACATCAACTCTTTTAAAAATGCATCTTCATCGGCCCTAAAAAAACCTAGCACCATACTTTCCTTATTCTAAATATTCATCTTTACATTCATCTTAACTATTCATATATTCTATCAAAAAATATATTAAACTCTTTTTCTTCTTCTAGAATAAAAATTATTTTTTCTATCTTCTTTTCCTCTATCTTTATAAAAAGGTTTTTCATCTCTTTTTTCATCTATCAAAACACCTTTTAAAGATTTCTCAATAAATCTATTAAAAGATTCCCTCAAAATAAAAGCCTTATCATGGTCAGGAAAAAGATTGGGCAACTTATATGAAAGCC
>ERZ650307.934-NODE-934-length-16695-cov-12.965325_pt1 | contig 16695 bp, 17 predicted proteins | sample MGYA00376243_ERZ650307 | MGnify/ENA primary metagenome ERZ650307 (study PRJEB26733, sample SAMN07839242) | wastewater metagenome | biome: urban; feature: artificial channel; material: waste water | place: USA: North Carolina | collected 2016-03-31 ... | reverse complement strand
CCTTAACCAATTAAAAAAACAAGCAACTCAACAGTTACTTGCTTTATAGGGGAAACTATTTTCCCACACGATTTGACAAAGAGCCTTTTTTGTTTGTTTACGAAGATATGAGTAGACAAAAACCAAAAATAGAAAAGTGTTTTTTGTTTGTCTGCGAGTGTCTGGAGGATGCGAGAAGACAAAAAAACTGACGTTTAACGGTCAGTTTGTGTGTTATGATTTGGCTGATGTCTACATTTCCATCGGTGTCATGATCGTTTCACGCCCCATGTTATCAACAGCATGAAAGAGTCTTGGCCAGTCATTGTCAAATTCATAATTAAAATCAATGACCATAGAAGTTTCAGGATCGTCATCTTGTGAAAAACGAACTGAAAGTGCCCCGTGATTGTTCATCAATTCAAAGTTAATCGTATTTTCCAAAATGAAAACACCTTTGAGATTATTGTCAATGATATACCAAAAACTGTCGATGACCTCGCCAGGGATGGATTGAATGGTGCCAAAACTTGCATAACGGGCGACTGTATTTGTAAAAGCCATAGGTTTACCTCGCTTTTTCTATCCCAAATAGGTATAATATACTCATTGCTTCATTGTTGAGAAAGCGTTCAAGAGTTTCATTCGCTTTGTTTACTGAACTGAGTAGATGCTTATAATTAAATTATATTTTAAAAGTCAAAAAAGGTCAAGAAATAGGAATTCAAAATGCGAATAGATGATGTTTTAATCCAATATGGTGCTGTCAAAAAGTCCGACATCAAAAAACTTCTGCGTGATCAGCGTGTAGCAGTCAATGATCAGGTGACCACAGCGCGCAATGAACAGGTCGACAGCAACATACACAACCTTACGCTAGACGGCCGCAAGATCAACTTCCCACCTCACCGCTATTTCATGATCAACAAAACTGCACGAACCCTGTCAGCCAACAAGGATGCTGACCTGCCAGTCGTTTTCGATATCTTGCCAAACGACATCGACAAAACCAACCTCTACATCATCGGACGACTTGATTTTCTATCTGAAGGTCTACTGCTCATCACCGACAACGGCAAGCTAGGGCGCAATTTGATCAAACCCGAAGCCCACGTTGAAAAAGTCTATCAAGTAGAGGTGAAGGAGCCCCTAGAGCCTGACGACGTGAGAAAATTTAGAGCAGGTCTAGTGATAGATGGGGATGTGTCATTAGCACCTGCTAAATTAGCAATCCTTTCAGACCACACCGCCATTGTCACCATCAGCGAGGGAAAAAACCGACAGATTCGCAAGATGTTTTTAAGTGTTGGGAAACTCGTGACCAAACTAGTGAGAACCCAAATCGGACCGATACAGCTAGATGAACGTTTGAAAGCAGGAGATTATCGCGCGCTGACAAAATCTGAAATTCAGAGTCTAGTACCCTATTTTAAAGCAAAATAAAAGCTCAAAATCTGAGCTTTTTTGGTTTAAAAATCAATTTCGCGCAACTCGCGATTAATGACATCAAAATCAAAACCTTTTCTGGCAAGGGCATTGCTGACGCGTTGTTTGAGGTCATAGCCGTCATATTTTCGGCTGTATTTGCGCATGATTTTATCTAATTCTTTTTGCAAAAGTTCTGATTCATTGTCTTCATCGGATTCGAGCTCTAAATTATCAATGGCAATTTTACTAATATCATAGGAAAAGCCTTTGCTTGTCAGATTCGTTGCAATCTTCATTTTCAGGGCCTTGAGTGGTAGGCGACTATACTTGCTCATGACTAATTTTTCAGCCAGATGCGTTGCGACGGCAACTTGTGTGTCAAAGTCGTAAAGAAGTTCTAACTTTTCTAGTGCCAAAGTTTTATCAATACCTTTATCGACTAATTTTTGCTGGATTTGATAGGGGCCAGATGTCTTACCTAGGACTTTGCCCCGAACGAAAGACTCAGCATAAGCAGGATCGTCAATAAAACGTGATGCCTCAAGCGCATCAATGATTTTAGCAATTTGCACATTTGGAATCTCATGGTCGATCAAGTAACGAATGACTTCTTTTTTAGTCCGTTGCTTGAAAGAAATATAGTAGAGTCCCAGACTTTTTCCCCTAGAAAAATCAGCAAATTCAGAGATTTTCTCAATTTCAGCGTTTTCAAACACAGCACCTTTTGACAAAAAGAACCGAACAATCGTATCCTCAGTCACATAAATCGTGCGCTCATCGTCAAAAACGACCTTATATAAACGTTTCTTCTTCTCAAGTGAAATAATTTTAGGCATACTTTATTATACGTAAAAAAATGGTAAAATGGGTACATGACTCTTAAAATTAAGCAAAAAATTCCACTAAAAATCAAAAAAATCGGTATCAATGGCGAAGGCGTTGGTAATTTTAAGGGAACGACGGTTTTCGTGCCGGGTGCGCTCAAGGGCGAGGATGTGTATGCGGAAATCGTGACCAGCGAGCGCAATTATGCGACGGCAAAAGTACTTAAACTCAATAAAAGATCACCTCACCGCGTGGTGCCGATGTGTGATATCTATAAGCAGTGTGGCGGCTGTCAGATCATGCACTTGGCTTATCCGCAACAGCTGCTTTTTAAGCAAGATGTGCTGAGACAGGCGCTACAAAAGTTTAAACCGGAAGGTTATGAAACTTACGAAGTCCGTAAGACGATAGGGATGAAAAAACCTGAGCACTATCGGGCTAAGTTGCAATTTCAAACTCGGTTTTTAGGCGAGAAAGTCAGAGCAGGGCTTTTCGCGGAGAATTCCCATAAATTAGTCGAGATCAAAAACTGTTTGGTTCAAGATGAAACAACACAAGCGATTATCAATGAAGTGACTGAATTACTGACTTTTCATCGGATTCCAATCTATAATGAAAGAAAGTTTGATGGTATTCGGACGGTTATGGTCCGTCGGGCTAATCATACTGGGGAAGTTCAGCTTATTTTCATCTCATCGACTCCGGTTGAGTTGACGCGAACGATTGCGAGTTTGACGGAGAAATTTCCTGAGATTAAAACGATTGCTTTGAATATCAATCGTAAGAAGTCGTCTGAGATATATGGCGATGAGACGGAGATTCTTTGGGGTGAGCGTGCGATTTTAGAAGGCGTGCTCGATTATACCTTTGAACTCAGCCCGCGGGCCTTTTATCAACTTAATCCTGAACAGACTAATGTGCTTTACCGCGAGGCGGTAAAGGCGATGGATGCGAGTGCTGACGATGATTTAATAGATGCCTATTCTGGGACTGGTACCATTGGCCGCGCCTTTGTGGGCAAGGTTAAAAGTATTCGTGGCATGGATGTCATTGCGGAATCAATAGAGGACGCTAAGGTCAATGTGCCGGACGGGATTTATGAAGTCGGGACGGCTGAAACGGTGGTGCCTAAGTGGGTGGCTGAAGGGTTCAGAGCGACCGCCTTGATCGTTGATCCGCCTCGGACGGGGCTGGACGACAAGTTGCTAGACACGATTATCGCGACGCAGCCTGAAAAAATGGTTTATGTGTCCTGTAATTTGTCGACTTTGGCGCGTGATTTGGTTAAGCTGGCATCGGTTTATGATGTCAAATATATCCAGTCGGTTGATATGTTCCCGCACACGGCGCGGACGGAGGCAGTTGTGAAGTTGGTGCGCAAATGATCGAAAAAGCCAAATTGACGGATCTGTCAGAAATTGTGGTAGTGATTGAGAGTGCGCGTGCTTTTTTGAAAGCGCAAGGGATTGATCAATGGCAGAAAAGCGCTTATCCTGCTGCGGCAGATGTTAGGTCAGACATTGAAAATAATGTGGCGTATGTCTTAAAAGTGGACGGTAAGGCCGCAGCTTATGCTGCGGTGATTGCTGGGTTCGACCCCGCTTATGATTTGATACAAGGCGCGTGGCGTAATGATAATCACGACTACGTAACTGTTCATCGCATGGCGGTATCAACGGCATTTCGCGGGCAGGCTCTGGGACAAGGTTTTTTAACCTCAGTTTTTGAGACGTTCAATACTTATCAAGATTTTCGTGTCGATACGCATCCAGATAACCAGATCATGCAGCATATTTTAACCAAACTCGGCTTTGAAAAATGCGGTGTGGTGATGTTTGAAGGCGCCCGTTGGGCCTATCAGAAAGTGCTAGAAGATTGATACTCAGGATTGTTGGGAGAAAAGAAAGATAAAGGAGTGTTAGATGACATACGAACAAGAATTTATGCAAGAATTTGAAGCTTGGATAGCCACACAAATCATGGTCAATGAAATGGCCATGAACCAAAGTCAAGAGGTTGCGGATGAAACAGACGATGTGCGTGCTAAAGACGCGATCATCCGTTACGAAAGCCGGATGGATGCCTATAAATTTTTACTAGGCAAATTTGAGAATTATAAAGCAGGCAAAGGCTTCCATGACTTACCTGATGGTTTATTTGATCAAGTTAATTATTGATTGACCAAAATAAAAACGTCAATATTTTTCAAAAAACTCTTGACGAGTGTCAGCTACTTTGATATACTAATAAAGTACTGTTTCGCGGAGATGGCGGAATTGGCAGACGCGCAGGATTAAGGATCCTGTGACCTACTTTGGTCGTGAGGGTTCAAGTCCCTTTCTCCGCACTAATAACCGAGCCTAGCGCTCGGTTTTTTTGTGTTTTAGGGTTCATATCAGAGTTTTTTCACCGATTTCGCATTGTTTTGGCAAAAGAATACCGATTTGGTATTATCTCTTACAACATGATCATACTACTTTACAATGTATCAATAAGCTATACAAAAATAGACTATGGTCAATTCCAATTAATATTGAAGATTGATCATAGCCTATTTTTTGAGGACTTTTGTCCTAGCGTCTTGATAGTATCTTATAGTGCTGCTTTGACAGCTTTCTTAGACGTATAAATTTTATAAAGTGCCATACAAATGATTGGTAAAATACTTGCAACTAAGTAGATATTTTGGAAAGATAGGAAAGTTCTTAATTCCCCTAATACATAAGGACCGATACCCAAACCAAGGTCTAGCCCAATAAAATAAGTAGAGAGCGCAACGCTGATCCGATGCTCGTCTTTAACAGTCTTTAAAGAAACGGCTTGTCCATTTGACATGAAAGTACCGTAGCCTAGACCAATGACGCCACCTGAGATTAGGAGCAACCAACTGCTGGTTGTCATGCTCAGTAAAATGAGACCGGCACTTAAAAATAAGTAGCTAGGATACATGACAAATTTTTCACCAAGATTATCAAATATTTTGCCTGAAAGTGGTCGAGTAAAGGTGATGACCAAGGCATAAACAACGAAAAATAAGGAGCTGACCTGTACTAAATCAATGACTTTAACATAGGATGATAGGAAAGCGAGGACACTTGAGTAAGAAAGTCCCATTAAGAAGGCCATAAAGGCAATAAATAATGCTTTTTTTTCAATGAAGCTATCGAAAGAACTTTTATTAAGTGCTTTGATGTGTTCTTCTGAAAGTTTCACGTTTTTAACTGGGAATAAATAGCACATGATCGTGATAATCAAAACGAGAACAATTGAAAAAGCGACAATAAAGTGAAAATCGGTTGTATTTAATAGAATCAAACCAAGAAAAGGGCCAATCGCTGCAGCTAAACTTGTACTGAGACCATAGTAGTTAATGCCTTCACCATGTCGCGCTTTTGGAATATAAGCTGTGACAATGGTATTTGTCGCAGTTGATAAAGCACCATAACCAAAACCATTTAAAAATCTGACAAGATAGAGCACTGGAATGACTGGGACGTAAAGGTAGGCAATTGTTGTAAGCAAATAAAACAAAGCGCCATATCTTAAAGTAGCTTTCCTGCCGATTAACTCTAGTTTTTTACCGATGAGTAATCGCGCAAGTAGTGTGCCGATAATATAAATACCAGATGCTAAGCCTGCTTGACCCAGTGAGGCATGTAAGTTACTTTGTGCGATCACGGCAATGATGACCATCAAAAGGTAGTAGACTAAGTAGACAATAAAGTTAATAAAAGTAATCGCAATGAAGCCTTTGTTAAATAATTTTTCATTCGTGTTATTCAATGGTTGGTAGACCTCTTCCTAGACGTTTGTTGACAGATGACCATTTAAGTCATGCAATTTTTGAATTTGGCAAGCAACTTGGGCATAATTTTCAGGATAGCGATCGCTCAACTCATTGATAAACAAATCTCTGACTTCCATGAAAGAAGTTGCGAAGTTAGAGAGTTCAGCATCTTCATCAATGGCGTATTTTAATTTAAGGAAGAGCAAGTTTTGATAAGCATCATTCAAGAAAACCAATGATTTTTCTTTTTCAAAACGTGCATTGTAGGCAGTATCTAAACGGTTAATAATTTCATTTGTCCAGTTATTCATGTGTATAGCTTCTCTTTCTTTTTTATCGCCATTTTTAGCATCTAAAGCACTAGGCTTAAGATTTTAAAAACGGTTGGTGCGTGTAAGTATAAAATGAGTCGGTTGACTTATTTTTTAGACAGTTGCATCAACTGTCGACCCTTTATTTAAGTATGGTATGATGATGACCTGATAGCTACTCATTTGCTCCCCCAAAATTAAAATATTGATTACATGTCATAGTGTATCGCTTGAAGTAGTTTATAGTCAACTCGAATAGCTATCATATAATTTGCTTATAACCTATAAATTTTACAAAAAATTAAGCTAACATATTTTCTATAATATGCTAGAATGTAAAACAAGGGGAAAAGCCAAAATGAATTTAAGAGATTTCGAGTACTTTAGTTTTCTGGGTGATATGCTGTCGTTTACACTAGTCGCAAAAAAATTTAATGTCAGTCAACCGAGTGTTAGTTATGCCGTTAAAAGGCTAGAAGAATACTACGGTTGTAATTTAATAGAAAAGAGTTCTCTCCATCGCTCGATTCTCTTGACTAGGGAAGGACAAATTCTGAAAAAACAACTGAAGAGTATTTTGGAAGAATTTAAGATGGTTGAAAAAGCCATTGAACATGCGAAACAGCAAAAAGTCTATGTTGGTTTTCCGTCACTGATCAAAACAAGAGTTTTTTCTAAACTCTTTAAGACGGAAGATAATGTTGATTTCATTTCAAATTTTGAATTGATTTCAGGAAGTTCGACGGATTTACTCAGTAAGTTGTTATCAGGTCATCTAGAACTCAGTTTACTTGGGAGTGTGACGCCCATCAAACATCCTGATTTGAATGTCAAATTACTCTACAGCTATGAGTTTAAAATTTATGTCTCAGAAGATAATCCCTTAGCCCAAAAATCTCAAATAACATTTAAAGAAGCACTGGCCTATCCGTTTATTTTATTGGAAGACGGCTTGTCGCATACCAAAGCCTTTGATCACTTAAATGATAAGCATCACGGGAAAGCCAAGGTACTAGTCCATTTTTCTGATATTAATACAATAGGCCAACTCGTCAAATCAAATGTTGGCATTACGCTGATGACGCCTTATCTCCCTTTTCAAAATATGAAAGGACTAGTTGAGATTTCATTAGTCCCAGAAGATCGAGAAATGTTCTATGTACAATATGCTTTCTTGAAAAAATCGGTCATCAATGATAATTTCACCAAACTCATTCAAGTATTGGATAATCTGTCGAATAAAGATGGCTTGCTTTATTAGTCCTTTGTTTTATTGATATTTGTATATTTATAAGCTATGTCCAGCTACAAATTAAAGATAGAAAATGCTATAATTGAAATAGCGAGCTCGCTTCTATTGTTTATTTTATATAGTAGGTAATAGGAGGCGATAAAAATATATAAAGCCATCAAGGCGCGTGAATGAAGGAGATATAGATTACGATGATGAATATGCAAAAAATGATGAAACAAGCCCAAGACTTGCAAAAAAATATGAAAATTGCGCAAGCTGAAATTGAAGCGACAACTTTCTACGGGACATCTGCGCAAGACTTGGTTAAAGTTGCCTTCACAGGTGACCGTAAAATGACGCAGATTGACATTGCTTCAGACTTGATTGATCCAGAAGATGCAGAAACCTTGTCAGACATGATCACACAAGCTGTCAACGCTGCCTTGGTTGACATTGATAAAACAACTGAACAAAAACTTGGTAAATTCACTAAAGGATTGCCTTTCTGATCAAAAATTGATAGAATAAAGGAAACGAGAAGAGTTTCATGAGACCGCGTTTATCAAGAGAGTGGGAGGAAGCTGAAAATCCTACAAACGTCCTCATGATTGTTGCTTCTTGACAATCGTATACTCAATAGTTAAATGAGTATAAATAAAAAAATTGAGTGTCCAGACATATGATGTCTGGGAATTTAGGTGGTACCACGTGAAAGCGCCCTAATCATAATAGATTAGGGCGCTTTTTGTCCGCGCTCGGACAGTCACCATCGCCATCAACACGTTTACTTGATAGAAAGGCATCAGCATGGTTATCATCCCAGACCTTCTTTTAATTTTGGCACTTATCATTTATCTGGTTCTAGTTCGCATCAAAAAAGTCAGATTTCGTTTGACTGCGCTCGCCCTATGGTTAGGAGCAGTTCTGTTGGTCGACACAGTCATCACCTACAGCAAAATAGATCTAGGTGCCTTTTTCACCTTCATGCTAGTCTTGGTTCTAGGATCCTGGTTGATCTCTTATCTCATCATTCACAAAGATAAACGCCGCTTACTTACAGGCTATGTCTTTAATTTGAGTATCGTCATCACCATCGGTTACATCGTTATCCTCTGCTTTCCCTTCTCCACACCGCTCCCAATCATCCTTACCTTTGTCATTGGGATTATGGCCTTCGTCCTTATGTCCTTTGGCGGCTATGCCTTGATCATTTACCTCCTTTGGAACGCCCGCACCGTCTGGAAAAAAGAAAGTCGCTCGCTTGGTAACATGCTGACCCTTTTACTGGGCATCGCAGGCCTTCTCTTGATCCTTTTCCAACATTTCTTGCTCAAAGATGGCAGCATTTTCGCCTACATCTACATGGTGATTGCCATCTTCCTCATCTATTATTTCTTCAGCTTCATGACCATCCTCACCAGCAGCCTCCTCTTTAATCACCTCAAACCCAAGTTCGATCAAGATTATCTGATCGTCCTAGGCGCGGGGCTGATTAACGGCGAGACCGTCACGCCCTTGCTTGCAGGTAGAATAGATGCAGCCTTGACGTTTGCAAAGGAACAGCTTGCAAGAACAGGGAAACAGCCACTGCTCATCATGAGTGGGGGGAAAGGTCAAGACGAAAAACTGCCAGAGGCGGTAGCTATGGAAAACTATGCCTTATCACAAGGCATGCTGAAGTCTGAGATTATCACGGAAGAAAACAGTAAAACGACCCTACAAAATTTGCAGTTTTCAAAAGCCCTAATGGACGAAAGAAGCCAAGGCAAGCCGTATCATAGTACCTTTGTCAGTAATGATTACCACATCTTTAGAGCGGGTCTATTTGCTAAAAAAGTCGGTCTAAAGAGTGAGGGATTAGGCAGTAGAACAGCCAGATATTTCCTCCCCAATGCTTTCATCCGCGAATTTGTCGCCATCATCCTCATGCACAAAAAACGACATATTGCCTTTACCGTGCTGCTTTTGATATTGATTGCTGCGGTTATTGTGATTAATGTTAAGTTTGTGGGGTAGGTGATAAAAATCATTAACGGTCAACAGGAAATTTGAAATATTTCTATCCATTATTTTCACTTGAGTGAAAGTAATGTCAATAATTGTTTGCTATTTTCACTCAACTGAAAATAGTATCAATATTTCGGTGGTATTTTCACTGAATTGAAAATAATATAAAATAATTTAAAGCTATAAAAAACAAAGAAACAGGAGTATAACATGACAGAACTATCAACAAAATTCAACCCAACAGAAGTAGAAGCAGGTCGCTACGATAAATGGCTCGCAGCTGACGTCTTCAAACCAAGTGGCGATAAAAAAGCCAAACCCTACAGTATCGTCATCCCACCACCAAATGTCACAGGTAAACTTCACCTCGGACACGCTTGGGATACAACGCTTCAAGATATCATCATCCGTGCCAAACGCATGCAAGGCTATGACACACTTTGGTTACCAGGGATGGACCATGCTGGCATTGCCACACAAGCTAAAGTTGAAGAACGTTTGCGTGAGCAAGGTATTTCACGCTATGATCTCGGTCGTGAAAAATTCCTAGAAAAAGTCTGGGAATGGAAAGACGAATATGCCGCAACGATCAAAGAACAATGGGGCAAAATGGGGCTATCGCTTGATTATTCACGCGAACGTTTCACCCTAGATGAAGGTCTATCAAAAGCGGTTAAAAAAGTTTTTGTTAAACTTTACGAAAAAGGCTTTATCTACCGTGGTGAATTCATCATCAACTGGGATCCAGCAGCCCGCACAGCGCTTTCAGATATCGAAGTTATCCACCAAGATGTCGAAGGTGCGTTCTACCACATCACTTATCCTTTGACAGATGGTTCAGGCAATGTTGAAATCGCAACAACACGTCCAGAAACCTTGCTCGGCGATGTGGCAGTCATTGTCAATGCCAAAGATGAACGCTACCAAGATATCATCGGTAAAACTGTGACCGTACCTTTTGTTAACCGCGAAATCCCAGTCCTCACAGATGAACACGCGGACATGGAAAAAGGCACAGGTGTTGTAAAAATTACACCAGCGCATGACCCCAACGACTTTGATGTTGTTGAACGCCTCAACGCTCAAGGTCATAACTTGCCAATGATTAATGTCATGAACGATGACGGCACAATGAATGAACTTGCGGCAGAATTTGCGGACATGGACCGCTTTGAAGCGCGCAAACAAATCGTTGCCAAACTTGATGAGATGGGTCAACTCGTTAAAATCGAGAAAATGGTCCACAGTGTCGGTCACTCTGAGCGTTCAGGTGCCGTTGTTGAGCCACGTCTGTCAACGCAATGGTTTGTTAAAATGGATGAGCTGGCTAAAAATGCCATCGCCAACCAAAAAACAGATAACGCGGTTGAATTTTTCCCGCCACGTTTCAATGATACTTTCACACAATGGATGGAAAACGTTCATGACTGGGTAATCTCACGTCAACTCTGGTGGGGGCATCAAATCCCTGCTTGGTATAACGCAGACGGCGAGATGTACGTCGGTGAAACAGCACCAGAAGGTGACGGTTGGACACAGGATTCTGACGTTTTGGATACATGGTTCTCATCAGCTTTATGGCCGTTTTCAACCATGGGGTGGCCAGATGAGGAAGCTCAAGACTTCAAGCGTTACTTCCCAACGTCAACTCTTGTCACGGGATATGATATCATCTTCTTCTGGGTCAGCCGCATGATTTTCCAAAGTTTGGAATTTACAAACGAACGTCCATTTAAAGACGTTCTCATCCACGGTTTGATTCGGGATGAAGAAGGCCGTAAAATGTCGAAATCGCTAGGTAACGGCATTGACCCCATGGACGTTATCGAAAAATATGGTGCTGATGCCTTGCGTTGGTTCTTGTCAAATGGTTCTGCCCCGGGTCAAGACGTCCGCTTTTCTTACGAAAAAATGGATGCTGCTTGGAATTTCATTAACAAAATCTGGAACATTTCGCGCTACATCATCATGAACAAGGAAACACTCAGCGCAGCAGATACCTATGCCAATGTTGATAAAGTAGCGCAAAAAACAGCAGGCAATGTGACGGATCGTTGGATCTTGACCAAACTCAATGAAACGATTGACCATGTCACGAAAAACTTTGATAAGTTTGAATTTGGTGAAGCAGGCCGTGCCCTCTATAACTTCATTTGGGAAGACTTCGCCAACTGGTATGTTGAATTGACAAAAGAAGTCCTTTACAGTGAAGATGAGGCAGAAAAAGATGTGACACGTAGCGTCCTTGTCTATGTCCTAGACCAAATCTTGCGTCTTCTCCACCCAATCATGCCATTTGTGACCGAAGAAATTTCGGAAAACCTTGGCTTGATTGAGGGGAGCCTAGTCGTTGCGGCCTATCCAGAAGTTCGTCCAGAATTTTCAGATGAAGCAGCCGTTCGTGGTGTAGAAGTCTTGAAAGACATCATCAAGTCAGTTCGAAATATCCGTGCTGAAGTGAATACAGCACCAAGCAAAGCCGTGCCAATACTGATCAAGACAGAAAACGCTGAAATCGAAGCCTTCTTGAAAGAAAATAGTAACTATCTGACACGTTTCACAAATCCTGAAACCTTAGAGATTTCAGCTGACATCACAGCACCAGCACAAGCCATGACTGCGGTTCTATCAAACGTTGAAATTTACTTGCCACTTGCAGGATTGATCAACATCACAGATGAAATTGCCCGTTTGACAAAAGAATTAGCCAAATGGCAAAAAGAATTGGACATGGTCTCACGTAAACTCTCTAATGAGAAATTCGTTGCCAATGCCAAACCAGAAGTTGTCGAAAAAGAAAAAGCTAAACAAGCCGATTATCAAACAAAATTCGATACAACACAAGCACGGATTGCTGAGCTTGAAAAACTATAAGATACCAGAAAAAAGCCGACAAATAAGGCTTTTTTTGCTATAATTAAGCAATAACTTTAGGAATAGGAAGTTTTTCATGACAACATTTATGCGACTCAATCGGACGCTCAAACTCCGGATTCTCATGACTTTTATCGGGGTTTTGGGCTACAGCACCGTCGGATCGAGTATGACGATTTACTACAATCACTATCTAGGTGCGGCGATTACGGGTGTACTCCTCATTATTTCAAGTGTCTCTAGTTTTTTTATCGGTCTTTATGGTGGTCATTTGGCAGATCGGCATGGTAGGCGACCAATTCTCCTTATCGGCTCGACAATCTCAGTAGCGGGCGCCTTAATTGCGGTGTTCTCAAATAGTCCGATCTTCCAAAATCCTTGGACAACATTTGTTGGTTTTTTTCTTTTAAATTTTGGTTTTTCTTTTGAATCTGCGGCAGATAACGCCATGATCATAGATGTCTCGGATGAAAGCAACCGAAAATATGTCTACAGTCTGAGTTACTGGATCATCAACGTCTCGATTACCTTTGGGGCAGCACTCAGTGGCTGGCTGTTCAGAGATTACTTGTTTGAGTTGCTTTTAGGTTTGCTAATCGCGCAACTGATTAATGGCAGTATCAAGTATTTCCTAATCAGCGAGAGTTTCGTGCCAGCACCCAAAGCCAAAAAAGAACGCGAAAGTTTCATTCAAAACTATGGCGTCGTGGCACGGGATAAAATCTTCCTCTTGTTTATCGGCGCTGTCATCTTAAACAAGGTGATTTTTGGCAATATTGACTTCTATCTTCCAGTTCACTTGTCAGACAGTTTCAAAACAACGACGATTTTTGGCTTTGAAATTTATGGCCAGAGAATGTTGACCATATTTGTCATGTTAAATACCCTCATCATAATCTTCAGCATGACCTTTGTCAACCAACTCACCAACAAGTGGTCGGAGCGAAAAAGCCTCACCACCGGTGCCTTGTTGCAAGGGCTAGGATTTGCTGCCGCCTTTTTAATGAACAGCTTCATACCGCTTATCCTGGCATCCATTGTCATGACGATTGGTGAGATGATCCTCGTGCCATCCTCGCAAAGCCTGCGCGCCGACCTGATGAACGAGGAGAAAATCGGGACTTACTCAGGCTTCGTGACCATCACAGATCCGATCGGGAGCGTTCTGTCTGGCAGCCTGGTCAGTTTTTCGGTTTACATTCATCACACGGGCGTCGCCGTGGTCATGGTCGTGGTGACGGTATTGCTGGTTTTATGCTTTAATCAAGTGATGAAGATGAAAACTCAGGCTGAAATCGCGTCAAGTAAAAATACTTGACAAAAATGCTTGATTTCTTGTCTAGACTTTGATAGAATAGATAAGTATTGAGAAATCAAGGCAACATTATCTAATAAAACCAAAGGAGATTTAAGACAATGGCAGTACCTGCACGTCACACATCGAAATCTAAGAAAAACAAACGTCGTACGCACTATAAAATGACAGCACCAACAGTTTCATTTGATGAAACAACTGGTGATTACAGCCGCGGCCACCGTGTATCCCTCAAAGGATATTACAAAGGTAAAAAAGTTACAAAATAATAGAAAGGACAAACTAAGATGCGCGTAAATATTACTCTTGAACACAAAGAATCTGGCGAACGTTTGTACCTGACTCAAAAAAACAAACGTAACAACCCTGACCGTCTTGAACTTAAAAAATACTCTCCAAAATTGCGTAAACACGTTATTTTTAAGGAAGTTAAATAATTCAACATTGAAAAAGCCCTAGAAACTCATGTTTCTAAGGTTTTTTCTTTGCGAATAACATATGGCAATCAATAACCGTTACGTACGTGGAGATGAACGGAAAGGTAAGGATAAGTAACGCATGGGTAAACTACTAGAAGACATTAAGCAGTCTTTAGAAAACGAACGAGACTTTAATAAAACTATAAATATTTTGAAACCTCTTGATGATGAGGTGTTACGAGAAGCGTTAATTTGGTTAGCAATAGATTCGCAAAACATGAGTTACTACTTCTTAATTTTACAACTTATTCAAGAAAATGAGACATGGACACATCATTTAACTGCTTCAAGATTATTAAGTGTAAGTCTCGTATCATTTGAGGGAGCTGAAAATATTGCTTTGAATCATTTAAGGCGTGCAATAGAACTTGATAATGACAATGTTGAACTAAAACTAGAATTAGTGTCATTTTTTGAATCTCCCGAAAAATTGGTATCAGAAGAAGAAGTTAAATTCATTATAAAAAATTATTATAGATTTGCTTCAAAAGATTTGCAAGAACGTATAGATAATATAGTAAAAAGAAGAAATTGGGAATCAAATAATTTGTTGTAAGATATTTTGGATAGATTTTTAAAAGCAAAGTGATTATGATGTGGCTTTGTTTTTTTGTTTCATGCTAATAAATCACAGCTTAAAAGTAACTTTTGAAAAGTAAATTATTCCTTGATATAATCAATATAGCCTATTAAATGAGTAGTAGAAAAAAATATTTTTTCTGTTTTCGGCATTTTTGTAGAGCTTATCATGGAGAATGAATAACATATTTACCACATATCAAACTTGGTATAAGTGATATTTGGTAATTATTGATGATTATATACTTTTCCAGATATGCCGTAATAGCAACGGTTTGAACAGTTATGAAAAATGATAATCAGCACAGCTTCTTTAAGGAAGTTAAATAAGACTTAGAAATAGTAACCGATTGGTTGCTATTTTTTATTGCTTTCCTAACACTCCTGAAATCAGTTGTAACATTTCGAATATATCGCCTATTTTCTAGTTTTACGGTGCGAATCAAACGTTTAATAAAATAGAATTTTTTAGTTATAATTATTTTTTATTGCGGCACTATTCCTAATCACTTTTTACAAAAGACTTAAAAAGCAAAAATAAACGATGCCAAGACGCATTTGACTTATCTATAAAATGAGGTTGGGACAAAAGTCCACAAAAAATAGACTATGAGCAATCTTCAATATTAATTGAAATTGGTCATAGTCTATTTCTATATAGTTTTTTGATACTTTGTAAAATAGCATCATCAAGTTGTGATAAACAATTCGAAATTGGTTAAAAAATCACTGATTTTATACCAAATCGGTATTCTTTCTGGGAAACAGTATGAAAAAAGAGAAGAGCATACTGGCAGTCTTGATTCTATTGCCTAGTTTGCTTTTCTCTTTTAGAGACTGAAGACTTTTATCCCAGACTATTTTTTAGTGTTTCTTTGGCCGTAAATAAACAGCAGCATAAATCAAAATAAGCAAGATAATAAGCGACGTTGCAATCAGATTCCACGACGTCATCAGTTGCATACTTCTCAGTGTGGGAACCGGCGTACTAGTGATGACAAAGAAACTTCTGATAGAAAAGCCATCCTGAAGAATAATGAATGACCCCAAAAGCATTAAGAGAAACTGATGCAAAATGCTCCCGATATTCTGCAAGCTATGTCTCAACTTGGTAATCAGTCAGCTGATCCATGTTACGGAAAGAAAATAAATAGAGAATACCATATAAAAGGAAAAATCCTAAGTATTTAAAAGGAGCCGGAAAGAATAGAACGCAGCCAATCAACAGAAACATCCCAAGTAAAAGTGGCAGATGAGTCTGTGTTAACCGATGATTCTTTTTGAGAAAGTAAGTGATTGACGTGTTAGACATTGGTAGCCAAGCACCGCTTAAGCCTAATAAAAACCCAGAGATGATATATAGAGGAAAATAAAGTGATCCCAATGCTCCAAGTAAACACCCTAGCGCACCGCAGTAGAGTGAAAATTTTAATAGCGTGTAACTATTAAAGCTAGTCTTAATCCCCCTGATTAAGAAAATACCTGTCATTCTGAAAGTGTAAAATAAAACAAAAGGTAGAACAGCAAGAAGCGAGCCTTTGCTAGCGATTTGGATAAAAATCATAAACGGCAGCAAGACGATGGTGCTATTGATGATTGAGAGTGCAGATTTTCCGATTTGATTCAGTTGATCAGTCATTTTTCCCCCATGAAAAATTTTGTTATAAAGCATCAGTTAGCACCATTATAATGCAAAAGTGATTAAAAAGACAGGAGTAACAGCACCGAAAGTTAAATAGCAAGTGATTTTAATCTATGTAAGATGATATCATTTTCCTGTTTTGAAAAATATGGTATAGACTAAATAAAAATAATTTTTTTATGGAATATTTAGCAATTACATAAGCTATAAGTAAAAAATAGTATAAATTGGTATA
>ERZ650307.922-NODE-922-length-16761-cov-7.992039_pt1 | contig 16761 bp, 17 predicted proteins | sample MGYA00376243_ERZ650307 | MGnify/ENA primary metagenome ERZ650307 (study PRJEB26733, sample SAMN07839242) | wastewater metagenome | biome: urban; feature: artificial channel; material: waste water | place: USA: North Carolina | collected 2016-03-31 ... | reverse complement strand
AAAGAGCGGGCTGGGTGTGTTGCGCGGTGGGCGCGGGGGTGCGTTCGTTGAGGTTTTTGGCGGGCGATAAAACAAACAACATGGCAGGCTTTCTGTGCAAGGGTTTCAGACGGCCTCACTTTAGTGGCTGAAGGCGGCTTTGGCAAGCGTGTGCAAGAGAATGTATGCGCCCGATTGTGTGCGTTTATGACGGGCTTCGGGCTATATGTTCTGAAAAATGGTTTGCTGTGCCATTTTTAGCAGAGCTTTGGGCATTTAAGCGGAATGAAAAAGAAAAATCCCTTGATAATCAAGGGATTTTTCTTGGCAATTGGCGGAGAGGAAGGGATTCGAACCCTCGATACGCTATAAACGTATACACGCTTTCCAGGCGTGCGACTTCAACCACTCATCCACCTCTCCGGATGGCATGTTTCGCGGTGGATTGCGAAAGCGCGGATTATACGGCGGTTTGCGCCCGCGTGCAAGCTTGAATGCGTGTTTGTGCGTGGGCGGGCATTGCTTATTTTTATTTGGCATCGGTGTTTGCGTGGAAAGGCCGTCTGAATGCGGTTTGGTGGGTGATGAGTAAGCATTTTTTGCAGAAAGTGTCGATGCTTTGCAGCAGAGGTTGATAAAAACAGGCCGTCTGAAATGTTTCTTTCAGACGGCCTGTGTGTCATTAAGCAACTGTTTACAATTCTCCCAGCGCCTGCGTGGCCTGCTCGTCGGCGTGGTAGCTGGAGCGCACCATCGCGCCGATGGCGGCGTTGGTAAAGCCCATTTGGTAGGCTTCTGTTTCGAAGATTTTGAATTGATCGGGGGTAACGTAGCGCAGCACCGGCAGATGGTCGTCTGAAGGTTGCAAATATTGGCCGACGGTGATCATTTCGATGTTGTGCGCGCGCATGTCGTGCATGATTTCGCGCACTTCGTCATCGGTTTCGCCCAAGCCGACCATAATGCCGGATTTGGTGGGAATGTGGGGCATCATGGCTTTATAGCGGCGCAAAAGCTCGAGCGAGTGCTGGTAATCGGAGCCGGGGCGGGCTTTTTTATACAGGCGCGGATGGGTTTCGAGGTTGTGGTTCATCACGTCGGGCGGGGTTTGGGCGAGGATTTCCAGCGCGATATCGAGGCGGCCGCGAAAATCGGGCACGAGAATTTCGATTTTGGTTTGCGGGCTTTTTTCGCGAATGGCGTGGATGCAGTCGGCAAAGTGCTGGGCGCCGCCGTCGCGCAAGTCGTCGCGGTCCACCGAGGTGATCACCACATAGCGCAGCTTCATGGCGGCCACGGATTCGGCGAGGTTTTTCGGCTCGTCGGCGTCAAGCGGGTTGGGGCGGCCGTGGCCGACGTCGCAGAAGGGGCAGCGGCGGGTGCAGATGTCGCCCATGATCATAAAGGTGGCGGTGCCTTTGCTGAAGCATTCGCCGATATTGGGGCAGCTGGCTTCTTCGCACACGGTGTGCATTTTTTGATCGCGCAGGATGTTTTTGATTTCAAAAAATTTCTTGCCTGTGGGCAGCTTGGCGCGTATCCATTCGGGCTTTTTGATTTTTTCGTCGAGCGGCACCACTTTGATGGGGATGCGCGCGGTTTTGTCGGCACCTTTGAGTTTGATGCCTTGCTTGGGGTCGATTTTGATTTCGCTCATGATAGAGAGTCTTTCAATGCGAGTTGTGTGTTCAGATGGCCTGTGAGTTTGGCGGCCACTTCTGCCAAGCCGGGGCAGGGACTCAGCAAATCGGCCATTTGGGTCATTTCCATGCCGGCATAGCCGCAGGGGTTGATGTGGGTGAACGGGCTTAAATCCATATCGATATTGAGCGCAAGGCCGTGATATACCGCGCCGTTTTTGATGCGCAGCCCCAGCGAGGCGATTTTTTTAGCGCCCACATACACGCCCGGACGCGCCGGATCGGCGGCGGCGGCAATGCCGTATTCGGCCAAGGTGGCGATAATGCTGTTTTCAAGCGCGCTCACGATGTGGCGCACGCTGGTTTGGCGGCGCTTGAAATCAATTAAGGTATACACCACGAGCTGGCCGGGGCCGTGATAGGTGATTTGGCCGCCGCGGTCGATCTGCACTACGGGAATATCATCGCGTATGAGCAGATGCTCGGGTTTGCCGGCGAGGCCTTGGGTGAACACGGGTGGATGCTCCACCACCCACAATTCATCTTCGGTGGCTTCGTTGCGCGTGTCGTTAAATGCTTTCATGGCTTCAAACACGGGCGCGTAATCGGCCAAGCCCAGTTGAACGGTTTTCATGTTTAGAGCACCATTTTAACCATGGGGTGCGCCGTGAGCGCGTGGTAAATCTTGTCGAGCTGCTCTTGGCTCTCCACATTTACCTGAGCGGTGGCGCCCAAATAATTGCCTTTGCTGCTGGGGCGGGTGCTGATTTGGTGCGGCTCGGTGTCGGGCGCGTGCTCGCGAATCACATCTAAAATCGTGTTTTCAAATTCGGGATGGTGCGCACCCATAATTTTCACCGGAAAGGTGCAGGGAAACTCGATGAGCGTGGTTTTTTCTTCTGACATGGCGGCTCCTTGGCGCGGAAGATATAGAGCGGAATAAATAAAAAAGTTTTGCATCACTTTAAATCTTTATTTCGCGATAGAGGCCGTCTGAAACCGTTTCAGACGGCCTGCTTTTAAATAGATAGCGGATGGCGCTCATTTTAGCGCAATCCGTTGGCTGAATCCATAAATGCCGCCGCGCTGTGTTTTTTCAAGCCGGCGGTGCCAAAAAACGGCTGTGGGCACGGCGGCAAAATGCAGCTGCAGCTTGGCTGAAGAAGCGCTGTGTATCGATTCTGCCGACGAATGCGGGGCAAGCCTTGAAAAAACATATTCCGGCACAACTTTGCGCATAACCCGATTGAATACTGGAAAACAGGGATTGAAAATGAAAACAGATAAGCATTTTGAGGAATATAGCGCACTGGCCACTTTGCCGCTGCGCGATGTGGTGGTGTATCCGCACATGGTGCTGCCCTTGTTTGTGGGGCGGCCCAAATCGATTGCCGCGCTTGATTTGGCGATGGATAACGATGAGCCGGTGTTTTTGCTGGCGCAGCGCAATCCCAATGATGAAGAGCCCAATGCAAAAGATTTGCACGAAATGGGCACGGTTGCCCATGTGTTGCAGGTGTTGAAGCTGCCCGACGGCACGGTAAAAGTGCTGGTGGAAGGTGTGCGCCGTGCCCGCGCGCTCACGGTGGAAGACACCGGCGAATTATTTTTGGCGCATGTCGAAGCCATCAACGATACCGATGGCGACAGCGCCGACATCGAAGCTTTGCGCCGCACGCTGCTGTCGCAATTCGATCAGTTTGCCAAGCTCAACAAGAAAATTCCGGGCGAAGTGCTCAACACCATTCACGGTATAGACAACAACGGCCGCCTGGTAGACACCATTGCCGCACATTTGCAATTAAAGCTGGATCAGCGACAAGAAATTCTCGACACCGTGAGCATTGCCGCGCGCATGGAATATCTGCTTGGTCAGCTTGAAGCCGAGCTCGACATCATGCAGGTGGAAAAGCGTATCCGCGGCCGCGTGAAGCGCCAAATGGAAAAATCGCAGCGTGAGTATTATCTCAACGAGCAGGTGAAAGCGATTCAAAAAGAGCTGGGCGAAGAAGACGAGCGCGGCGAATTGGATGCGCTGGAAAAGCAGATTAAAGAAGCCGGCATGAGCAAAGAAGCCGAAGAAAAAAGCCTGGCCGAATTGAAAAAGCTCAAAATGATGCCGCCGATGTCGGCCGAATCCACCGTGGTGCGCAACTATATCGACACCTTGCTGGAATTGCCGTGGAAGAAAAAATCACGCGTGAGCAAAGATATTGCCAAAGCCGATTTGGTGCTGGATGCCGATCATTACGGCTTGGAAAAAGTGAAAGAGCGCATTCTCGAATACTTAGCGGTGCAAAAACGGGTGGATAAGCTCAAAGGCCCGATTTTGTGCCTGGTGGGGCCGCCGGGCGTGGGTAAAACCTCGCTGGGCGAATCCATCGCCAAAGCCACCGGCCGCCAATATGTGCGCATGGCTTTGGGCGGCGTGCGCGACGAGAGCGAAATCCGCGGCCACCGCCGCACCTATATCGGCTCGATGCCCGGCAAAATCCTGCAAAACATGGCCAAGGCCGGCGTGAAAAACCCCTTGTTTTTGCTCGATGAAATCGACAAACTCGGCAACGATTTCCGCGGCGACCCCGCCAGCGCGCTGCTGGAAGTGCTCGACCCCGAGCAAAACAGCAAATTTGTCGATCATTATGCCGAGGTGGATTACGACTTGAGCGATGTGATGTTTATCGCCACATCCAACAGCCTCAATATTCCGCCCGCCTTGCTCGACCGCATGGAAATCATCCGCCTGGCCGGCTACACGGAAGACGAAAAAATCAACATCGCCATGCAATATCTGCTGCCCAAGCAAATCAAACGCAACGGTGTGAAAGGCGGCGAAGTGGAGATTGAAGAGAGCGCGGTGCGCGACATTATCCGCTACTACACCCGCGAAGCCGGCGTGCGCTCGCTCGACCGCGAAATTGCCAAAATCTACCGCAAAGTGGTGATGCAGATAGCCTTGGCTGAAGACAAACGTGCCCATGAAGACAAAGGCCGTCTGAAACGCGAACCTGTGGTGGTGAATGCCGCCAATCTGCACGACTATCTGGGCGTGCGCCGCTTCGACTACGGCGTGGCCGAAGAAGAAAACCGCATCGGCCAAGTAACCGGGCTGGCGTGGACGGAAGTGGGCGGCGAATTGCTCACCATCGAAGCGGTGGCGCTCAAAGGCAAAGGCAATATCGTGCGCACCGGCAAATTGGGCGATGTGATGCAGGAGTCGATTTCAGCCGCTTGGAGTGTGGTGCGCTCGCGTGCCGAAGCGCTGGGCATTGCGCCTGATTTTTACGAGAAAAACGACATCCACGTGCATGTGCCCGAAGGTGCCACGCCGAAAGACGGTCCCAGCGCCGGCATTGCGATGACGCTGGCGATGGTGTCGGCCTTAACGCACATACCCGTGCGCGCCGATGTGGCGATGACCGGCGAAATCACCCTGCGCGGCGAAGTGCTGCCTATCGGCGGCCTGAAAGAGAAGCTGCTGGCGGCGCTGCGCGGCGGCATTAAACATGTGCTGATTCCGAAAGACAACGTTAAAGATTTGGAAGAAATTCCGCAAAACGTTAAAGAAGGTTTGGAAATCCATGCCGTAAAATGGATAGACGAAGTGCTCGCTTTCGGTTTGGAGCGCGAGCCTGAGCCTTGGAAAGAAGTGGATTCAGGTAGCAGCGATGTGGCATTGGCAGCTTCAGGCCATAAGTCAAGTGTAAAAGCAACCAAACATTAAAAGCATTGTAATGTGTTGTAAAAGGTGCAGAAGAATGGGCGCAAACCCCAGAGCAGCTCAAGATTGTGCACCTTTTTGCTTGACACGGCGATTTTAGACTTGCTATAAAGGCGCAGATGTATCAAATTTGTATCCACACGCCCGTATCCACGGGGCTTTCATTATTTTTCCGAACGATAGAAAGGGACTTATTGTGAACAAGTCTGAATTGATTGAAGCCATTGCCCAAGAAGCCGACATCTCTAAAGCTGCCGCTACCAAAGCTTTGGACGGCTTGATGAATGCTGTGACCAAAGCTTTGAAAGAAGGCGACACCGTAACGCTGGTCGGTTTCGGCACTTTCTACGTTGGTGAGCGTGCAGAGCGTCAAGGCCGCAATCCGCAAACCGGTGCGCCGCTGACCATTGCTGCTGCTAAAACACCGAAATTCCGCGCCGGTAAAGCGCTGAAAGACGCGCTGTAAACCTTGCACCGTCAGGTGATTCAGTTGGATAAAAAAGCAGGCCGAAAGGCCTGCTTTTTGCATGGACGCATTTTGCTGTGTTGCGGTGATATCCATCCTAAAAAAGTTTACTGCTTTGCCCTGTAGTTGGGGGCAGGGTTTCATGCGTACGATTGCGCCGCCTTTGGGCAGCGTGCGTATCTGCTATTTGGGGCAGCTTCGAAGAAATACGCGCGGTGTTTGTGCTTGTTTTGAGGATAAGCTTAAAAAAGGCCGTCTGAAAATCTTTCAGACGGCCTTGGCAATTTGCAGCTTGATAAACTTTATGCGCCGTAAACCGGGTTTTTCGTGCACAACGCAGTAGCGGCTTCGGCCGTGCGCGCCAGCGTGGCTTCGTCTGCCGGGTTTTCCAGCACGTCGGCCACGAGGTTGGCCAGCGCGCGGGCATCGGCTTCATCAAAGCCGCGGGTGGTCATAGCGGCGGTGCCGATGCGGATGCCTGAGGTGACAAACGGTTTTTCCGGGTCGTTCGGGATAGCGTTTTTATTCACGGTGATGTGCGCTTTGCCCAAGGCTTCTTCGGCGGCTTTGCCGGTGATGTTTTTGCTGCGCAGATCCACGAGGAACACATGGCTCTCGGTGCGGCCGGAAATGATGCGCAGGCCGCGCTTAACCAGCTCTTCGGCCATGGCCGCGGCATTGATTTTCACCTGCTTGGCGTAATCTTTGAAAGCCGGCTCCAGCGCTTCTTTAAACGACACGGCTTTGGCGGCAATCACATGCATCAAGGGGCCGCCTTGCAGGCTGGGGAAAATGGCGGAATTGAGCGCTTTTTCGTGGGTGTTGTCGCGGCACAAAATCACGCCGCCGCGCGGGCCGCGCAGGGTTTTGTGGGTGGTAGTGGTCACGAAATCGGCAAAAGGCACGGGGTTGGGGTATTCACCGCCGGCAATCAGACCGGCATAGTGCGCCATGTCTACAAAAAGATACGCGCCTACTTTGTCGGCGATTTCGCGGAATTTCGCCCAGTCGATTTCCAGCGCATAAGCCGATGCGCCGGCCACGATCATTTTGGGTTTGTGCTCCTGCGCCAAACGCTCCACTTCGGCATAATCGAGCACTTCGTTTTCATCCAGGCCGTAGGTAACGGCGTTGTAGAGCTTGCCGGAAATATTCACAGAAGCGCCGTGGGTGAGGTGGCCGCCGTGGGCGAGGCTCATGCCCAAAATGGTGTCGCCCGGCTTCAACACGCTGGCATACACGGCCTGGTTGGCTTGCGAGCCGGAATGCGGCTGCACATTGGCATATTCGGCGCCGAAAAGTTTTTTCACGCGGTCGATGGCCAGCTGCTCGGCCACATCGACATGCTCGCAGCCGCCGTAATAGCGTTTGCTCGGATAGCCTTCGGCATATTTGTTGGTGAGCTGGCTGCCCTGGGCTTCCATCACGGCGCAGCTGACGTAGTTTTCAGAGGCAATCAGCTCAACGTGGTCTTGCTGGCGCTCAACTTCGGCGGCCATGGCTGCGGCCAGCTCGGGGTCGTATTTTTCGATGGTAACGCTTTTTGAAAACATGCTCGTATCCTTTAAGCAGGGTGGGGTAGGGTTTGCTTTCAGACGGCCTTGAAAGAAGCATCAGGCCGTCTGAAAGCGGGGTAAAGCGGCTGGGCGCTATTGTAACCGAATTTCATCTGCGAGGCTCATGAAAACGGTGATATTGTCAACAAAATTTGATTCATACAGGCCGCTTGCAATGGATTTTCAAGGAAACCATTCGTCTTGCTTCAGATAGCGGTCGATAGACTCGATAAGCTTTTCCAAATCATATTCGGCTTGTGCAGCGCGCAAATCGCGGGCGATTTCGCTGATGGCAACGGCATCGAGCTTCTGGCGGGCAATGGCGCGCGCCGCTTCGGTAAACACCAGCACTTTATCGGCGGCTTCGGGCGCGATTTCATCGGCGGCAAGCAGGTAAAGCTGCTCGCTGTACAAATAAAAAGCGAGGCTCTCGGCCGGATCGGCCTGCCATTGGGCATCGTTGAGCGGCCACCACGGTTCGCGTCCTTCAAGCTGCACAAAGCGAGCGCCAATGCCGAATAAATGCCGATAAGTGCGCTTCATTTCAGACGGCCTGATAGGTGAAACTTATTCAAATTTAATCAACCAGCCTTGCTGTTGCAGCAAGGGGATGTTTTTCGGGGCGTAGGTGTTGCTGTAGTAGCGGGCGAATTTTTCGCGATAGGGCAGCTTTTCGCGCGCCTCGCCGAATGCGCTCATGGTTTGCTCGTATTGCGCCAAATCTTCGATAAGGGTTTGCTCTGCCGGATAATGGTTTTCGGCATACACGCTGCTTTCGGGCAGGCGCGGCTTGAGTGCCATTTCAATGTCGGGCGTGCCGATGCAAAGGCCGAAAATCGGGAAGGTGTTGGCCGGCAGGCCGAGCAGCTCGATTAATTGCGGCGCAATCAGGCGGATGCCGCCGGTGAAGCAGGTGGCATAGCCAAGGCTTTCGGCCGCCACCAAGGCATTTTGCGCCGCCAATGAAGTGTCGGTTACGGCGGTGATCAGGCTGTCGGGTTCGCCTGCGGCGTTGAAGCTGCCTTGGCAGGCTTGGCTGGCGAGGCCGGCGCGGTGCAGGTCGGCAATGAAGAGCAGATAAGTGCTGCAGGTGCCGATTTGCGGGTTGCCCGGTTGCAGCGCCACGATTTGGGCGCGCAAAGCGGGGTCGGTGATGTTGATGATGCTGTAGTGTTGGCCGTTCATCCACGAGGGAGCTTGGCGGGCGCAATCGATAATGGTTTGCACATCTGATTCGGGCAGGCTGAGGCCGGCTTTGAAATGGCGGTAGGTGCGGTGCTGGCGTATGGTTTCGATGGCGTTTTGCATGGCGGTTTCCGGTGAAAAGAAGGCTTAGATTGTAAGCGCTCGCCTTTCGCAGGGCAAGCTTGGCCATGGCTTTGCTTTGCGTCAAGAATTGTTAAGAAATTAGGTGAAAATGCTTGGAAAAGCTGGCTAAAAAGGCTGATTTTGCTATAATGAAACCGAAGTTAAGAGAGAGCATAAAATGCTTGGTTTTCAATCTGCATTATGTAAAAAAGAGGAAGAGCTATGTTTCCGGAATACCGTGAATTGATTTCAAAATTAAAACAACAAGATGCACACTTTGCCCGTTTGTTTGACGAGCACAACGCGTTGGACGACAAAATCACCGGCTTGGTGAACAACCCGGTAACCAGCGGTTTGGATGAAATCGAAGAGCTGAAAAAAGAAAAGCTGCAATTGAAAGACCGCTTGTATGAAATTCTGCAAAAAGCAGAAGCAGAAGGCAAATAGTTTTTAATCAAGATATGAGCATAGGCCGTCTGAATCTTTCAGACGGCCTTTTTGTTTGGCTGGGCGCAATTAATAAAAAAGTTTTAAGGCTTCTCGTTGCTGTATTGCCATTGCCCCAAAGCCAGCTGTTGCTCAAATAAATTCAGACGGCCGATGGCCACGCGCACCAAGCGCAGGCAGGGATAACCTGCTTTGGCCGTCATGCGGCGCACTTGGCGGTTTTTGCCCTCGCCAAGTGTGATTTCAAGCCAGAAATCGGGCACGCTTTTGCGCACGCGTATGGGTGGCTGGCGCGGCCATAAGGCAGCGGTTTCGGCGGTATCGAGCACGCGCACGCGGGCAGGGCGGGCGATAAAGTCGCCCAAATCCATTTTTTGGCGCAGCAGGTTTAATTTGGCTTCGTCGGGGCTGCCTTCGAGCTGCGCCCAATAGGTTTTTTCCTTGCCGAATTTAGGCTCGGCAATCTGCGCCTGCAAGCGGCCGTTGTTGGTGAGCAGCAGCAGGCCTTCGCTGTCGGTGTCGAGCCGGCCGGCGGGATAAAAGCCGGATGCATCGATATAGTATTTCAGGCTCGCATGCTTTTCATGCGCCGAAAATTGGCAAATCACACCGTAGGGTTTGTTAAAAACAATTAAATCATTCATTTATTATTTCACTCAATGACATGGCGGCTTATTCTACCTTCAATTCTACCTTTACATGCGGCAATCTTTTGGCTCAAAAATGCGCCTGCTGTGTTAAAAATGCGCGCAAGGTGGCCAAGCTTGCTGCGCTTTTCGCCTTGTAGGTACGCTTTTGCCCTCAAAAGCTTACGCGCGGATGATTTGCGAACAAACCCTAGCGCAAACACTCAAAATCAAGCATAATCACCAAGGTTACGCGGCGGCCTGCCGCCAAAGAAAAACAGACCCGAAAACAGGAGACACCATGAGTCACATTCAAGCGCCCGCGGAGGGCCAAAAAATTGTAGCCGGCAAAGCCGTGCCGAGCAACCCGATTATTCCGTTTATCGAAGGCGACGGCATCGGCGTGGACATCACGCCGGTGATGAAAGACGTAATCGATGCAGCGGTGGCCAAGGCTTATGGTGGAGAGAAGAAAATCCACTGGATGGAAGTGTTTGCCGGTGAAAAAGCCACCCGTGTGTATGGCGACAATGTTTGGCTGCCGGAAGAAACTTTGGCGGCACTGAAAGACTATGTGGTGTCTATCAAAGGCCCGATGACCACGCCCGTGGGCGGCGGCATCCGCTCGCTCAACGTGGCCTTGCGCCAAGAGCTCGATTTATACCAATGCGTGCGCCCGGTGCGTTATTTCAACGGTGTGCCCTCGCCCTTGAAAGACCCGAGCAAAACCAATATGGTGATTTTCCGTGAAAACACCGAAGACATTTATGCCGGCATTGAGTGGGAAGCCGAAAGCGATGCTGCCAAGAAAATCATTGCTTTTCTGCAAAACGAAATGGGCGTGAATAAAATCCGCTTCCCCGAAACTTCAGGCATCGGCATCAAGCCCGTGTCTAAAGAGGGCACTCAGCGCTTGGTGCGCGCGGCCATCCAATATGCAATCGACAACGACCGCAGCAGCGTGACCTTGGTGCACAAGGGCAACATCATGAAGTTTACCGAGGGCGGTTTCCGCGATTGGGGCTATGAGCTGGCGCAAAAAGAATTCGGCGCCGAATTGCTCGACGGCGGCCCGTGGTGCAAGTTTAAAAACCCGAAAACCGGCAAAGACATCATCGTGAAAGATGCGATTGCCGATGCTTTCTTGCAGCAAATCGTGTTGCGTCCGGCCGAATATGACGTAATCGCCACGCTGAACCTCAACGGCGACTACATTTCCGATGCGCTGGCCGCGCAAGTGGGCGGCATCGGCATTGCGCCGGGTGCGAATATTTCCGACAATTACGCTGTGTTTGAAGCCACGCACGGCACCGCGCCGAAATATGCCGGCCAAGATAAAGTAAACCCCGGCTCGCTGATTTTGTCTGCCGAAATGATGTTGCGCCATCTGGGCTGGAAAGAAGCGGCCGATTTGGTGATTTCATCGATGGAAAAAGCCATTGGCGACAAACAGGTTACTTACGATTTCGCCCGCTTGATGGACGATGCCAACGAGGTTTCCTGCTCGGAATTCGGCAAAGCCATGATTGAGCGCATGTAATCATCATAAGTTGATTGAAACCCGTGCCTGAAGGCGCGGGTTTTTATTGGGTGGGGCTTCTGATTTGATAAGGCCGTCTGATACCCATTCGAAAAAATAACCTTACAAAACAAAAGCAGTTCGGCAGCATCATCCGCGTAGGTCGGATTCTTGAATCCGATGTTTGGCCAACGGCCAAAGCGATGTGCGTGCCTTGTTCTGCGAACAAGTGTCGGATTCGAGAATCTGACCTACAGGCTGCCTGTTTGTATATTATTTTTTGAATGGGTATGAGATAAGCAAAGCGCTGCTTTGCACTGGGCACCCGCCTACGCGGGTGCGACAGATATCTGGTTTTGCAAAAGTCTCAGGCCGTCTGAAAAGTTTTCAGACGGCCTTTCTTTTATACATATGTTTACGGCCTGCGGCATCGCGCCCACTCAATGCTTGCGCGCGGTGACAAATTCGGCCAAGCCGCGCAAATGGGCGGCTTTTTCGCCAAACGGCGCGAGCGCCGCCACGGCTTCGGCCACCAGCGCTTCGGCATAGGCGCGCGCTTGGGGCAGGCCCATCAATTTCACATAAGTGGGCTTGTCGGCATCGGCATCTTTGCCGGCGGTTTTGCCCAGCGTGGCGGTGTCGGCTTCGCAATCGAGCACATCGTCTATCACCTGGAAAGCCAAGCCGAGCTTGCGGGCATAATCATCGAGCCGTGCTAGGCTTTCGTCATCCACATCGGGGCAGCTCAGTGCGCCCAGCGCCACGGCGGCGCGGATCAGTGCGCCGGTTTTGAGGCTGTGCATTTTTTCGAGTGCGGCCTGATTCATGGCTTTGCCGACGTTGGCCAAATCAATCGCCTGGCCGCCGGCCATGCCCAAGCTGCCCGCAGCCTGGGCCAGCGTGGAGAGCATGCGCAGCTGGCGCGCGCCCGGCAGGCCGGTGGGGCGGCTGAGCAGCTCGAATGCCAGCGTTTGCAGGGCATCGCCCGAGAGCAGCGCGGCGGCTTCGCCGTATTGCACATGGCAGGTGGGCTTGCCGCGGCGCAGGCTGTCGTTGTCCATGGCGGGCATATCGTCGTGCACCAATGAATACACATGAATGCATTCCACCGCCGCCACCGCCTGCGCCAGCGCCGCTTCATCGGCCGCGCCCAATTCGGCGGCAGCGAGCACCAGCAGCGGGCGCAAGCGTTTGCCGCCGCCGAGGGTGACATAGCGCATGGCTTCGTGCAGCCCTTCGGGGCTTTGCGTTTCGGGCGGCAGCGCGCGCTCGAGCACCAGCTCGGTTTGCGCTTGCGCACGGGTTTGCCAGCTGTGCAGATTATTCGGCTTCAAGGCTGAGCTCCTTTAATCCGCCCTCATCGAGCACATGCAGTTTCTGCTCCACTTCGGCCAGCTTGTTTTGGCAATATTGCACCAGCTCGTTGCCCTCTTGATAGGCGGCCAGCGCTTCTTCGAGCGGCATTTCGCTGCTTTGCATGGCTTGGGTGAGCGCTTCGAGGCGCTTGAGGGCTTCTTCAAAAGATTTGGGGGCGGCTTTTTTCATCATCGGGGCTTGGGTTGAACAAAGGCTAGATTGTAGCATTTTTGGCCGCGCTTTTTGCGGCGTAATCGTAAGCATGAAAATTTGTTGCCGCATAAAATACAAAGGCCGTCTGAAACTTTTTTCAGACGGCCTTTTGCTGCGCAGCGCATCAGCGCTTGGCTTTAAAGCTGAGCAAATGCTGCTGCGTGGCGAGCCAGGCGCCGGAAATGCCCAGCGCGCTAACCACGGCGAGCACCATCAGGATTTCCCAGGCGTGGAAAAAGCGCCATTCGATGTTGAGGCCGTAGGGACGGAAAATCTGATTGATCAATGGCTGGCTGGCGCGCATCAGCCAGGCGCACAGGCCGATGCTGATGGCGGTGGAAAGCAGGCTTTGCCAAGCGGCTTGATAAAGAAACGGGCGGCGGATAAACGAAGCGGGTGCGCCCAAAAGCTTGGTGATTTCGATTTCTTCTTTGCGGCTCAAAATCTGCAGGCGGATGGTGTTGTGCGCCACGAGCACGAAAGCCACGCTCAGGGTGATGGCCAAAAACCAGAAAATCCGGTGCAAAAAGGCATTGATCTGATAGAGCGTCTGCATCCATTCGGTGTCGAGCCGCGCGGTTTCCACCATCGGCAATTCGCTCAAGTCCTGCTGCAAAACCTGCATGGCGTCGGGCGCGGTGCCGGCGTCGGGGGTGACGATAAACACATCGGGCAGCGGGTTGTCGTCGAGCATCGACACCAAATCCTGCGCGCCCATGCTTTGCTGCAATTCTTGCAGCCCTTTTTGCTTGCCGATAAATTCGCTTTGGCTGATGCGCGCATCTTCGGCGAGCAGGGTTTTCACCGCTTCGTTGTCGACTTCATCGGCGCTCAATTCCATATAAAGCGTGATTTGCGGCGCTTCGTTGAGCTTGCCGAGTACGGCCTGGCCGCTTTGCACACCCAAATAAAGCGCCAAGGGCAGCGTCATCGCGATGGCGAGCATCAGCAGAATCAGCAAAGTGGCCAAAGGCTGGCGGATAAAGTGGCGCGCGGCGTTGCGGGCAGATTCGAGGTGGAGCGAGAGATAATGTTTCATGCGGCAAACCTGCCTTCCTGCAGGCGCAAAATGCGGTGGCCGTAATCGGCCATCAGCGTTTCGTCGTGCGCGGCCACAATCACGGTGGTGCCCGCTTCGTGAAAGGTTTTGAATAATTCCATAATGTCGAGCGCATAGGCGCGGTCGAGGTTGGCGGAGGGCTCGTCGGCAATCAGAAGGCTGGGCTGGTGCACCACTGCGCGGGCGATGCACAGGCGCTGCTGCTCGCCGCCGGAAAGCGTGATCGGGTCGGCGCCTTCGCGCCCGGCCAAGCCCACTTTTTCAATCGCCACGCGCGCGCGCTTTTCGGCCTGCACCCGGTCGTAGCCGATGATGCGCAGCGGCAGCAGCACGTTTTGGATCACATTGCGGTCAAACAGGATTTTGTGGTCTTGAAATACAATGCCGATGTGTTGGCGCAAAAAGCCGATTTGATTGTCGTTCAGGCTGCCGATATCTTGATTATTCATCCACACCTTGCCGGTGGTGGGCTTGGTGATGCCGGCAATCAGCTTGAGAATGGTGGATTTTCCGGCGCCGGAATGGCCGGCCACGAAAATCATTTCGCCTTTATCGATATTGAAACTGACATTTTTCAGCGCGTGAAAGCCGCCGGGATAGGTTTTGGAAACTTGCTCGAAACGGATCATGATTGTGCTCGGTGGGTGGGTTTCAGACGGCCTGTTGTTCGGACAAACAGGCCGTCTGAAATAAAGTGAGACCGATTATACAGAATATTGTTGCATGATTCAGCGGGCAATATCTGTATAATATGCACGATTATGCGCGGCGCTGTTGAGGCCGTCTGAACCATTGTTGAAAGAAAATTATGCTTACCCCCGAAGAAGTCAAACAAATGATTGCCGCCGTGGCGCCTTGCGAACACATCGAAGTAGAGGGCGACGGCCACCACTTTTTCGCCCACATCGTGTCGAGCGCCTTCGAGGGCAAAGCCCGGCTGGCGCGCCACCGCCTGATTAAAGACGGCCTGGCGGATAAATTGGCCAGCAACGAATTGCACGCGCTCTCCATCACCACCGCGGCTACGCCGGCGGAATGGGCGGCCAAGCAGGGCTAGGGTCTGTTCACATTTCATCACGCGGCAAGTGTTGGCTCAAAAGCGCGCCTGCTGCGTTGAAAATGCTCGCAAGGTGTTCAACCTTGCTGTGCTTTTCGCCTTGCAGCCACGCTTTTGCGCTCAAAATCTTATTCGCGGATGAATTGTGAACAGACCCTAATCATTTATCTGCGCAAGCGTTCAGACGGCCTGTGTGCATGCAGGCCGTCTGAATTTTACCTGTCACAAAAACGCAATCCGTTTAAAATCCATTATAATTTACCGTTTCATTTCTCCCATTTTTGTGCACAGGCCGTCTGAAAGCCTGCGCCGCGCTACGAAAGACATTCTGTGGACAAACTCAAAATTACCGGCAACGGCCCGCTCAACGGCGAAATCACCGTGTCCGGCGCCAAAAATGCCGCCCTGCCGCTGATGTGCGCCGGCCTCCTCACCGAGGGCACGCTGCGCCTGAAAAACGTGCCCATGCTGCGTGATGTGAAAACCACCCAAAAGCTGCTGCAAGGCATGGGTGCGCGCGTGCTCACCGACAATATCGCCGAATTTGAAATCAACGGCGGCACGGTGAACAACACCATCGCCCCTTATGAATTGGTGAAAACCATGCGCGCCTCGATTTTGGTGCTGGGCCCCACGCTGGCGCGCTTCGGCGAAGCCCAAGTGAGCCTGCCCGGCGGCTGCGCCATCGGTTCGCGTCCGGTAGACCAGCATCTTAAAGGCCTGGAAGCCATGGGCGCGGAAATCGTGATTGAACACGGCTATGTAAAAGCCCGCGGCCGCTTGAAAGGCGCGCGCGTGGTGATGGACATGGTCACCGTGGGCGGCACCGAAAATCTTTTGATGGCCGCCACCTTGGCCGAAGGCACCACCGTGTTGGAAAATTGCGCCATCGAGCCCGAAGTGGTCGATTTGGCCGAATGCTTGGTGAAAATGGGTGCCAAAATCAGCGGCATCGGCAGCGCCACCATGACGGTGGAGGGCGTGAAAGAATTGCACGGCGCCGAGCACAGCGTGGTGCCCGACCGCATCGAAGCGGGCACGTTTTTATGCGCCGTGGCGATGGCCGGCGGCAAAGTGGTGTTGAAAAATGCCGCGCCGAAAACCATGGAAGCCGTGCTCGACAAGCTGGCCGAAGCCGGCGCGATTATCGAAGCGGGCGACAACTGGATTGCCATCGACATGCAGCAGCGCCCCAAAGCGGTGGACATCCGCACCATGCCGCACCCGGGCTTCCCCACCGATATGCAGGCGCAATTTATGGCCATGAATGCCGTGGCAGAGGGCAGCGGCAAAGTGGTGGAAACCATTTTTGAAAACCGCTTTATGCACGTGCCCGAGCTCAACCGCATGGGTGCAGACATCGCCGCCGAGGGCAACACCGCCATCGTGAAAGGCGTGGCCACGCTCTCGGGCGCCACCGTGATGGCCACCGATTTGCGTGCATCGGCCAGCCTGGTGATTGCCGGCCTCGTGGCCGAGGGCGAAACCGTGGTGGAGCGCATCTACCACCTCGATCGCGGCTACGAGCATATTGAAGAGAAGCTGGGCAAAGTGGGCGCGAAAATCGAGCGCGTTGCCTGATTCAGGTGAAGTAAAACACACCAAACAAGGCCGTCTGAAAATTTTTCAGACGGCCTTGTTTTTTTAACCCGCGTCGGTACGGTTTAACCGTACACAGGCAAGCTTTCGGCAGCCCGTAGGTCGGATTCTCGAATCCGACGCTTGTTCTGATGGTGCTGTCGAACTGCTTTTATTTTGTCATACCAATCCAAAAAAATAACCTAACTTCGTTGTCTCGCCTTGCCGTACTATC
>ERZ650307.914-NODE-914-length-16817-cov-4.799248_pt1 | contig 16817 bp, 10 predicted proteins | sample MGYA00376243_ERZ650307 | MGnify/ENA primary metagenome ERZ650307 (study PRJEB26733, sample SAMN07839242) | wastewater metagenome | biome: urban; feature: artificial channel; material: waste water | place: USA: North Carolina | collected 2016-03-31 ... | reverse complement strand
CCCGTCGATGACGAGCTTGTTGAACGTTTGAAAACAGAGTCGGAAGGGAATCTATTCCTGGCGACGGAATGTTTAAATAGCTTGAAGAATACTGGTACGTTAGATACGCTGACGAACCGTATGACGACGCACTTTAAGGCCGGTTACTTAAGTTTGACGGAAGAACAGCAAAAGCTGGTCGACTTCATTGCCTTATTCTTGAATGGGGCACCGCTGTCCATGATGGCGGATTATATGAAGTTCGATAATCTGCGCATCTTAGAACGGCTAGAAGAGCTAGAGTCCAAAGGCTACATTACGCCTATGAAAGCTAAAGCGCCGCAGCCGGAGGTTATGTATGAAATTACGCAGCCAAAGCTGAAGGAATTTATCCAAGGCCAGTTGTCCAAGGAAAAATGGCGCATCTTGCATGGCTACTTGGCAACGCTGTGGGAAAAACGACTGACGCACTCCAAGCAGGACATCAGCATTTACCAGCATTTGGAATACCATTACGAACAGGCTGGGGAGCTCATTAAGATGTGTCACTACAAACTGCGTAGCTTAATGTATTTCCTCAACTTCAGTCACGAATTATTCCCCGTGCTCAGCGCCGTTGAGCCCATGCAGACCGGTGGGGCTAGTTATTTCACAGAGTCCGATACACTGCAGTACTTAGCTGACGTTGACGCGTTGATGGAACGAATCCGCACCACGTACGGTACGACGACGGAAGTGCGCAATTTGGAACTGGTGTACTTGCATCTGGTTGGACGCTATTTCATCCGCGAAGGCAAGTACGAAAAGGGCGTACGCTACATTTTGGACCTTATCGAGCAGGCCACGGAAATGCACAATCGCGACTACACCTTGATGGGCTATAAACAGATGATTTACTACGACATTCAAATCGGCAACACCGAGGAAATGCGCAATTATCTGGAAATCGCGTTGGATTTGGCTGTAGAATGCAATTACCACAAGGAAGTGGGCATTTTGCTTCGCTTGAAGGGTCTGAACATGATTATGCAAGGCGATTTCGTCGAAGCGGAACGACTGCTCAATGAATCGATTTCTACGTTTATGGTGACGCAGACGGTGGCACGGCGCTATGCGCTGAACATCGCGGCGGCTTACAACTATATTGGTGAAATCAGACGCGGTAGCGGCCAGTTCGAAGAGGCGATTTCGTACTACGATAAGGCGCTGGATATTTGTAGCAAGCAGCAAGCCTATAGCTCGTGGGTTGTGTTCAGCTGTAATGCAGGTATTGCGGCATACAGCCTAGGTCAATACGATCGAGCGAAGACGTACTTTGAACAGGCGTACACGCTGTTTAGTCGTTACGACTTCTACTGGCGTCGTCCGATTGTCGAAGCGTACTTGGCGCTGTTGGCGGTTCGTGATGGACGCGATGATGACGCTATCCAGTTCTTGGACGGTGCTATGGCGAAGCTGGCGCTCATGAATAATCCGCAGGAAGTGGGTTATGTGAATATGGCCATTGCGATGCTGAAGCAGGACTTCCCGAAATCGGAAACAGCCAAGCATTATCGCGGTAGTGTTACCATGTACAGCACTCGCGCGCTGCGGTACTTAGACAAGCATCGCGACACCTTTGAACGGCAGAAAATGGAAGCCATTAGTGGTACAGACAACCAGTAAGGCCATTGTATCTTGATTCGGTACATCACAGGCATTACTTGCGTCGTTGACTACTAGTTGCAGATTCATCGATTCAATTAATGCAGTATTGCGTTAATTCTTTAGCTAGATAAAAAACGTCCGTAAAGTGACTAAAATTTAGATACTATCTATGTGGGGTTACAAAATTTCCAATTTCAAAAATGACATGATTTGTAAAATTAATCGTTATTTTTGAATAGACTTTGACTTTTATACGACAACAAATCTGTATACTATAGGTATAGATTATGGCATCGGTTAAGGGGCTATACCGATACATATAGTTAAGAGGCAGGTTTAGTTGTTGTAAAGGAGTTGAAACAGTATGGAAATTTTAGGTAACCCCATTGTAGTATCGGTTATCGTCATGTCGGCCTTATGTTTAATGAAGATGAACGTGCTGTTGGCAATCTTGGTAGCAGGCATCGTAGCAGGTCTTACTGGCGGCATGTCTATCCCTGACACCGTAGGTGCTTTGATCGACGGTATGGGCGGTAACTCTGAAACAGCATTGAGCTACATCTTGTTAGGTACGTTAGCCGTTGCTATTGGCCGTTCGGGCTTGGCCGGCGTAGTATCTCGTAAGATTACGAAAGTAGTAGGGACAAAAAAGACTGCTTTTGTATTCCTTATCGCTTTTGTAGCATGTTTCTCTCAGAACTTGATTCCTGTTCACATCGCATTTATCCCGATTTTGATTCCGCCACTGTTGGTATTGATGAATCGTATGAAATTAGACCGTCGCGCCGTAGCATGTGCGTTGACCTTTGGTCTTAAAGCCCCGTACGTATCTTTACCGGTAGGCTTTGGTCTTTTGTTCATGACGATTATTAAGGACCAGATGGTAGCCAATGGCGTCGACGTTGGTATTAGCGATATCGCATCCGTAATGTGGATTGGCGGTGCGTCCATGTTAGTTGGTCTCGTACTGGCTGTTGTGGCCTATAGCCGTTCCCGTTCCTATGAAGATTTGCCGATTATCGGTGCTGACGAAGAAGAAGGCGAAATTAAGATGACGAAGGATTGCTGGCTTGCTCTCTTAGGCGCTGCAGTTGCCTTCGTAGCACAGTTGTATTTCAAATCCTTGCCGATTGGCGCAATGTGCGGCTTAATCGTAATGCTCATCACCGGCGGTATTCGCTGGAAGGAAATGGATCTTACCGTTGACGGCGGCGTTCGCATGATGGGCTTTATCGCTTTCGTAATGCTCATCGCAGCCGGCTATGCTAACGTACTTCGCGAAACCCAGTCCGTACAGGCATTGGTAGCCGCTACGACGTCCGTTATTGACTCTAAATTTGCCGGCGCTTGCTTGATGCTCGCTGTTGGTCTCTTGATCACCATGGGTATCGGCACTTCCTTCGGTACGATTCCGGTAATCGCGTCCATCTACATTCCGATGGGTATTGAAATTGGGTTTGGCGTTCCTGCCATTATTCTCTTAATTGGTATTGCCGCGGCCTTAGGCGATGCTGGTTCGCCGGCTTCCGACTCCACGTTGGGACCGACCTCCGGCCTTAACGCTGACGGTCAGCATAACCATATTTGGGACACTTGCGTTCCTACCTTTATATTCTATGATATTACGTTATTTGTCGGTGGCGTAATCGGCGCGTTAATCCTTGGTTGAGGGCTTTATAACGAATCCTGTGAAATAAACAGCTCGGTACTCTTGCCCTATGAGTCTAACTCTATAACTGAGTCATGAGTCGATTAGAATCCATCGAAGTTAGGAGCGAAGATAATGATAAATACGGTTAAAAATATTCACGAAGTTGTGATTACAGGCAATGATTTGACCTTAGAACAGTTGGTAGCGGTAGCGCGCTATGACGCTAAGATTACGATTGACGCTGATGCGGCTGAACGCATTAAAGCATCTCGTGCGATTGTAGATAAAATCGTTAACAGCGGTGCCGTTGTATACGGTATCACTACCGGCTTTGGTTCCTTGTGCCGTGTGCATATTTCCAAGGAAGATTGCTCGCAGCTTCAGGAAAATCTAATTCGTACTCATTCGTGCGGCTTCGGTAAACCGTTTACCCGCGAATTAACCCGCGCTATGATGCTTATCCGCATTAACGCTCTCGTAAAAGGGTACTCCGGTATTCGCCCGGAAACGTTGGATACCTTGATTGCAATGCTTAACAAAGGCGTGCATCCGTACATTCCGGAAAAAGGTTCCTTAGGCGCGTCCGGTGACTTGGCACCGTTGTCTCACATGGTATTGCCCATGCTCGGCCTCGGTGATGCCGAATACCAGGGCCAGCTCTTACCGGGCCGTGAAGCCATGGAAAAAGCCGGTATTCCGGTTATCGCCTTGCAGGCAAAAGAAGGCTTGGCACTTATCAACGGTACACCGGTTTTGACCGCCGTTGGTGCTATGGCGTTATGGGATGGTATTTGCCTCCTGAAATTAAGTGACGTAGCAGCAGCGCTTTCCGCTGAAGCTATGCGCGGCATTATCGATGCGTACGACGAACGTATTCACGTTATCCGCCCGCACAAAGGTCAGCTCGACACGGCACGCAATATGCGCGAATTGTTGAAAAACAGTACGCTCATCACGCGCCAAGGCGAATTGCGCGTTCAGGATCCGTACTCCATCCGCTGCGTACCGCAGGTTCACGGCGCTTCTAAAGATAGCTTAGCCTTTGTCAAAGAAAAGGTTGAAATTGAAATTAACTCCGTTACGGATAACCCGATTATCTTGCCGGACGGCGATGTAATCTCCGGCGGTAACTTCCACGGCGAACCGATGGCCTTGCCGTTTGACTTCCTCGGTATTGGCTTAGCAGAAATCGCTAACATCTCCGAACGTCGTTTGGAACGCTTGCTCAATAACTCCTTGAGCGGTTTCCCGTCCTTCCTCGTTAAGCACTCCGGCTTGAACTCCGGTTTCATGATCACCCAGTACGCTGCGGCTGCTTTGGTAAGTGAAAATAAAGTGCTTGCGCATCCGGCATCGGTTGACTCCATCCCGTCCTGCGAAAACCAGGAAGATTTGGTAAGTATGGGTACCCATGCAGGTCGTAAGGCCGGCGAAATTGCGGACAACGTAAGCCGTGTCATCGCTACGGAAATATTGGCCGCTTGCCAGGCATTGGACCTTCGCACCGAAGGCTTACAGCTCGGCGTAGGCACCAAAGCTGCCTATGATGCGGTACGTAAGAGCAACCAGTTTATTGACTATGATAAAGATATTGAGATGTACAAAGAGCTCGAAAAGATTACGGCTATCGTAAAAGACGGCACGTTGTTAGCTGCTGTTGAAGCCGCTGTCAACTTGAGCGTCTAGGTATCTTAGCCTGTACGGGCATGGTGCAATAAGCTGTGGCCCGCTCCGGTCGTCACGCAGATAACGTTCTAGGCTAAAATGTTGAAATTTTCAGATTGCTATTAATAACGTCATAGGGACCGCCTCGTAGATTCTCGACTGTCGCTAACGCAAGGTCTTCGAATTCTACGAGGTCGGTCCCTATTTGGCGTTAGGCTGAATTTAGCGCATCCGAAAATTTCAACATTTTTTTGTCCCTCTAACGTTGTATCTGCGGGCGCCGACCGTTTCGGTACACTTGTTGCACTGTGTACCGCGCCGGCTAATCTTCCCTAGACCGCGGCTCAAGTTGACATGTGGCGTTCAATGCGCATCTAACTGCCGAGCCGTATTTTACGCTTAGCCGTATCGGAGGGGGGAAGAAGCGGAATTTACGGCTTGGTACGGATTGTGTTGGCGGATTTAGTGCCTTGGACGGTGGTCCGAACTAGTCGGCCGATGGCCTCCGCGTTCGGAAGATTTTTGTATGCTTGCCCGTACGGACATAGAGCCATAATCGGTAGCCCGAGTTAGGAGGCACGCAGGTACATTTTAATCCTTGAAGTATTTGAATTTTAGTTTCTTGTGAGAACTCAAGAGGAGTTACCTCGCAGATTCTCGACTGTCGCTAACGCAAGGTCTTCGAATTCTGCGAGGTAACTCCTCTTTGACGTCATGCACAATTTAGCGAATCTAAAATTCAAATACTTCTTATCGGCTCAAACGTGATACTTGCGAACGCCTCCGCACTCGGTACACCTCTTGGCACTATGTACCGCGCGGGCTAAGCATCCTAAAGCCGTTTGGGGAAGGAGAGGGGAATTTACGGCTTGATATGTTAGCCCATACGGATTTAGTGCCATATCTTGTGCTTCGAATCGCTCGTCACATATAAAGGGGGGCGCTGAAGCTTTTGAATTTTATATTCGTGTAAGGCAAGTAAGCGGATTTGCCTCGTAGATTCTCGACTGTCGCTAACGCAAGGTCTTCGAATTCTACGAGGTCAAATCCGCTTTTACGTATGCCGTGTTTTAGTGAATCCAAAATTCAAAAGCTTCTTTACGACACGAACTCTTTTTATGTGGGCGCCGAACGTTTCGGTACACTTGTGCTAAGTCGATGAATGCCGCATGGGCTAAGCATACCAAAGCCTTTTGGGTAAGGAAATGAGGAACTTACGGCTTAGTATGATAGTGCTGGCGGACATAGAGCCTTAGCATTGTTAGCATGTACGGATTTATTGGCTAGCCGTTGGGTGGTTACAAAAAGGTTCGTATTTACAATATAGATATATTGTAGTAACATGGTGAAAACTTTAAATTCTACAGTTCAACTATAGTTTAAGCACTATGTTGGGGCTTTTGGCCCTAAAAGGCGGCCAGGTGGTCATGATGTAGCAATATTTGCTGGCTCGGGGGAGCCGGTGTCATCATCATCTCCTCCTGGTCGCTTTGGTGGTTAGCCCGTGCAGCGCTGGGGGCGTTGGAATTTATAGCCTATACGGTCAAAGCGCCATTGTAGAAGTTTACCAGACCTGTTGGCGAACGCAATGTAACGTTTGTGTCGGGATGATGTGTTTGAATTTTAGCTTCTGATGAGTTAGATGAGTGTGTAAGAGGGCTTGCTTCCCAGAATTCGATGGCCTTGCGGAGCGACAGCCGAGAATCTGGGAAGCAAGTCCTCTGGACTCATAATCGAAGATTAAAATTCAAACACATCGACAGAGAAGTGACATGCGTGCCAACAGGTATGGAGGACAAGATATGGCACTATGACCGTACAGGCTAAGATACCAAGCCGAACAGCCCGCACGGGCTAACATACAAAGAGAAGGAGAGATGAGATGACACAATACACCAACAAGCAAATATGGTACATCATGGCAGCTGCCGCCGCCATTTTATTGATTACCATGGGCGCCCGCCAATCTGTAGGCCTTTTTGTCCACCCGTTACATATGTCGTCGGGCATGAGTATAGCGGATATTAGTTTGGCGTTGGCAATCGGACAGTTTGTCTGGGGCGCGGTGCAACCGTTTTATGGTGCTGCTGCTGATAAGTATGGTTCTCGCGCTGTTTTATATGTGGGCACGGCTTTATTATTTATTGGTTCTGTATGGGCCCCGTATTGGCAGACGACATTTGGCGTTACGGTAACGCTAGGGTTACTTAGTACGATTGGTGCCGGGGCCGGTAGTTTTTCAGTGTTGATCGGCGCGGTTAGTGCACAGTTGCCGCCGGAGAAGAGGTCATTTGCCGGTGGTTTTATCAATGCCGGTGGCTCAATGGGGCAATTCGTATATGCACCAATATTGCAGGTGCTTATTTCAGCATTCGGATGGGTCTTTGCCATGGTGGCCATGGGCTTTTCCACGTTGTTATCCATTCCGTTAATTGAGGTCTTGTGCGGTCAGCGTAGGAAGAAGGTCACGGCGGCGACGGCAGGGGCTGTGGCTGGTACGGTGGCGGAAGGCGCTGTGGCGGAAGGTGCTGTGGCAGCTGGTGAAGCGGCTGAAGTGACTGCAGCAGCGAAGGAGAAGGCACGCGGGCAGGCTCAGCATCACGAAAACACGTTGACCATCAAGGAACAGTTGAAACAGGCGTTGACGAATCGAAGCTTTATCTTTTTAAGTGCAGGGTTCTTTACGTGCGGTTTCCATGTAGCGTTTTTGGTAACGCATTTGCCGGGCGAAGTTGCGCTGTGCGGCTTAATGCCGCAAGTATCGGCGAACTCGTTGGCGTTCATCGGGTTATTTAACATTGTGGGCAGCTTGCTCGCCGGTTGGGCTGGCAATCGGTACCGCATGAAGTACATTTTGGCGCTTGTGTATGGTTCTCGCGCTGTGATGATTGCGGCGTACTTATTGGCGCCGAAGACAGAGCTGACGTTCTACATTTTCTCCATGGCGCTAGGCATGACGTGGCTCGCAACGGTGCCGCCGACGGCTGGTATCGTTGGTAAGTTATTCGGCACGCGCTATATGGCGATGCTGTTCGGCATTACGTTATTCTCCCATCAGATAGGCGGTTTTTTAGGTGCCTATCTTGGTGGCTTGGCTGTAACATACTCCGGTAACTACGAATGGATGTGGTATGCAGATATGATTTTAGGCGCTTTGGCTGCATTGGTGAACTTGCCGATTAAGGAAGATCCGGTGCCGAAGGAGTTATAAATTGTTGCTGAAGCAAATATAGATTCGGTGATGATGCAAATTTAATAGTAAACTTAGAGCGGTAGCAATACGAAAGTGTTGTTGCCGCTATATTTATATCTATCGATATGGTATAATAGCTATGCAAGAATCATTGAGATAAGTGTTCACGGCGTCTTCGTGTAGGCTATAGGGCTTGTTATAACGGCTTTGAGGGCTTGGGGGACGCGGCTCAATGTTACATAGAATTTTGTTATACCGTAACTGAAACGGTTGGAATCCGACATAGGAAAGGATGTAAAGCTGATGAAGAATTACGATGTAATCGTTATTGGTACTGGTGGTGCGACGATTGTAGCTGACGCCGCGATTGCAACGGGTAAGAAGGTTGCGATTATTGAAAAGGGTAAGTTTGGCGGCACGTGCTTGACGCGCGGGTGCATTCCGACGAAGGTCATGGTAACGGTGGCCGATGCAGTCCGTGAAATCGAGGAGTTGCCGAAGATTGGCGTGAAGGTGCAGCCGGCGACGATCGATTGGGATTTGATGAGTAAGCGTGTATGGCATAAAATTGATGAAAGCAAAGGCGTGGAAGCGTATTACGACAAGTTTGATTCCGTCGATTTGTATCGCGGTGCGGCTACGTTCGTGCGCGATAAGGTGCTGAAGGTAACGCTGAAGGACGGCTCGGTTACTGATGAAATCACGGCGCCGATTATCGTGCTCGGCGTTGGCGGTCACACGAAGATTAACCCGATTAAGGGCCTCGAAGAAGCAGGTTACATGAGCAGCGAGTCCTTGTTCGGCGACAAGTATCCGAAGAAGCCGTTCAAGTCCTTGGTGGTTATGGGCGGAGGCCCGATTGGGACGGAATTTGCTCACGTATTTGCCGCTGCAGGCACGAAGGTGACCTTGGTGCAGCACAACGTGCGTTTATTGCCGAAGGAAGACGAAGAAATCTCTGCGCAGATTTACAAAGACATTACGCGCCTTGGCATTGACGTTATTTTGAATCAGGAACCAGAAGAAGTTCGCGTGGAAAATGGCGAAAAAGTAGTGGTTATTCGCGACCGTGCTACCGGTGAAATAAAAGAAGTGCGCGGCGAAGAAATCTTGATGGCTTCGGGCATTAAACCGGCTACGGAAGAACTTCATTTGGAAAATACGTCTATTAAGACGAAGCGCGGCGGTTGGATTATGACTAACGAATTCTTGGAAACCTCTGTTGACGGCGTGTATGCGTTAGGCGATATCAATGGGGAAGCACCGTTCCGTCATAAAGCCAACTATGAAGCTGACATTTTGGCACATAATTTGTTCTATGCTAAGAGCACTGATGATTTCAGATGGGCTCGCTATGACTTGGTGCCGGCTGTAACCTTTACGTATCCGCAGGTTGGTCATGTTGGTTTGACCGAAGCGGAAGCGAAAGCGAAGGGCTACGACGTAGGTACGGGCAAGAACTACTACTCCGCATCGGCGAAGGGCTTTGCGATGGGCTTTGATCCGGGCGATGAAAACGACGGCTTTGTTAAGATTGTGGTGGACAAGAAGACCAACCACATCTTGGGCGTTCACGTCATTGGCCCACAGGCGTCCATTTTATTCCAGCCGTACGTTAACCTTTTGAACAGTGGTGACACGCCGTTGACGCCGGTAAACGAAGAAATTGGCTCTGAATTGACGAAGAAACTTCGCCAGCAGGGCTTGGTACGCCATATGGATCCGCATTCTGTTATTACGGTCGGTGAAACCATGACACCGCACCCGACGTTATCGGAAGTTGTTATGTGGACCCAGGTTTACTACGAACACCGCTGGTAAGATAATTTCACAGGAAATAGTAATATAACTCGGTATAGCCTAGCTATATCGAGTTATGTTTATGTGGGGGAAAGATAGAAAGTTGGCCTTTCCAGTACATAAAAACTTACTATTGTTGGTTGTAAATTTTTGTAAATAATATATTGATAAACACTGAGAAAAGGTGTAGAATAATACCTACAAACGAATGATAATTAATTGAGAATGAAGCGCAAGTTACGAATAGCTAGCGGCTATAGATGGCTAACGAGGCGCAAATTTTTAAGAGTAAGCTCAGTTTGAGCACGTTATAAAGGGAGGTATTATGAGAGAGTTTTTAATACGCACGTTCATCAAGGACGCGGACTGTATTAAGGCGCCGGCGGTGCGCACGCGGTACGGTAATTTGGCCAGCTTAACCGGTATGCTTGTGAATATAGCGGTTTGCTTAGGCGAATTAATCGTCGGCTTTATCGTCGGTTCATTGGCCATGATTAGTGATGGCTTGCACAACGTTGCTGACGCCGGCGGGTCCGCCATATCGCTATTGAGTTTCCGTTTGTCGGCGCGCAAGCCGGACCAGGAACATCCTTATGGCCACGGTCGTATGGAATATCTTTTCTCCGTCGGCTTTTCGGTGCTCTTGTTCGTCATTGCCATCCAGCTCTTAATCGAAGCGGTACATCGCATTATGAACCCGGAAATCGTTGATTTCTCCATGGTTGCCTTGATTGTGATGATTGTAGTTATGGGCCTTAAAATTTGGCTTCTCAGTTTCCTCAAATACATGGGGAACCGCATTGATTCGCCGATTTTGCGGGCCAACAGCTTGGAATGCTTGTCCGACGTATGGGCTACCTGCGGTATCACTGCTGGTTTGTTAATCGGTAGTTATGTGAAATTACCGGTCGATGGCTACCTCAGTGCTATCGTGGCTGTTATGATTGGTCGTGCCGGTTTTGAAGTTTTCAAAGAATCTACGAGCCGGTTGCTGGGGAACGAACCGCGACCGGAACGAGTTCGCGAAATCGCTGCTTTCGTATCGTCCTATGACGGCGTTATGGGCATTCACGATTTGATGGTGCACGACTATGGTCCGGGCCACGAATTCGCTAGTATTCACGTAGAAGTAGACGCGAAACAGGACATCATAAAGAGCCATAATATGGTAGAGAAGATTGAACGCGATGCATGGCGTCAGTTGAATTTACGCCTGACCATTCACATGGATCCGCTGGTACGCAATAAGGAAACGGAAGAAATTTACGACCGCGTACGCCGCGTAATCAAAGCGTACAATCCGGATTTAAGCATTCACGACTTACGCGCTGTACCAGACGGCGACAAAATCAATGTTATCTTCGACTTGGTAGTACCGTATAGCGAACACAAGCGACTGAACGACATTGGTCATGCAGTTAAAGAAATCTTAGAAGCTATGGAACCGAAATATATTATTCATCTTACGGCAGAACATAGCTACACTGGATCTGAAAACATTCACGAATAGTAATATTCAATATAAAAGGTGCGGAAGCCTAGGGGCTGGCCGCACCTTTTTATATTGGTATAAGTAGGACGCCGCAGTCGCAGGAGGACCAATGATTCGTGTATGTCGTTGTAAGGGCATAGGGGCGTGGTGGCGACTGCGTCGCTATAGCGCAATACGATTTGAGGCGCAAAAAGAAGGTGCTAGCTTGGGCGTCCCCAAGGCTAGCACCTTCTTAGGTTTATTTCACATTAAATTTTCGGCAGTAGAGAGAGTTTCTAGCAGTCGCTTTATAATTAGTGGTTGCGCGATACATTCATCTTTACTGCGTTGAGGTCAGCCGGATAGCCACGACGTGCGAAGTCAGCAGCAGCGGTGAACAAGATATCCGTAGAGGAGTTGAGGGCAGTTTCGGTGGAGTCCTGTAAAACGCCGATGATGAAACCAACACCAACAACCTGCATTGCAATATCATTGGAGATACCGAATAAGCTACAAGCCAACGGAATCAAGAGCAAGGAACCACCGGCAACACCGGAAGCACCGCAAGCGCCGACAGTAGCGATGATACTTAAGAGTACAGCCGTTGCAAAGTCTACCTGGATGTGCAAGGTGTTAGCCGCTGCCAAGGTCATAACCGTAATGGTAATAGCAGCACCGGCCATGTTGATGGTCGCACCAAGCGGAATGGAGATGGAGTACGTATCCGGGTTAACGCCCAAGCGTTTTGCAAGGTCCATGTTAACCGGAATGTTAGCAGCGGAGCTACGAGTGAAGAAAGCAGTAATGCCGGATTCACGCAGGCATTTGAATACTAACGGATACGGATTGCGTTTAATGGAAGCAAATACGATGATTGGATTTACGACTAAAGCAATCAAAAGCATGCTGCCAATCAATACTACTAACAACTGAGCATAACCAATCAAAGCTTCGATACCGTTGGTTGCGATGGATTCAGCAACGAGGCCCATGATACCGAACGGAGCCAAGCGGATAACCCACTGTACGCATTTTGTAATGGCGTCGGAAATACCAACGATAACTTCTTTGACTTCACCGGTAGCACTGCGAAGTGCGAAACCGATAAGAGCAGCCCAACCGAGGATACCGATGTAGTTGCCGCTCATCAACGCATGTACCGGGTTATCTACGATGTTTTTAAGCAAGGTGATAAGGACTTCAGCAATGCCTTCTGGCGGTTTAGCATCCTGTGTTGCATTAGCGAGATGCAAGGTCGTCGGGAACATGAAGCTTGCAATAACGGCTACAACCGCAGCGATGAAGGTACCGAAGATGTACATAATCAAGATGCGGCGCATGCCTGTTTGCTGGCCGGCGCGATGACGCGAAATGGCGGCAATGACTAAGAAGAATACCAACAGCGGTGCAATACCTTTCAAAGCACCTACGAAAATGATACCTAGAAGCGATAATTCTTTGCCAATTGCAGGGTCGGCCATAGCCACGGCGATACCGATGATGAGGCCGATGATGATCTGCTTAATCAAGCTTAGCTGGTTAAGCGCGCGGAAAAAGTTTCCCATGATAATCTCTCCTTACCGTTTAATAATAAAAATCTATTCATAAAGGACATATGTCATTATAAAACGGATTAAGTATAATAGCAAGAGGCAAATTTACATCTGCTGAACTTTTGTCTATGTCAATTGCACAAGAATGGTTTCACAAAAAGATGTTGAAAGAGGACGCTAAAAAAGGTATACTATAAAGACAATTATTATAATTAGGTATTAGTATGATATAGAGTGAGAAGGATGACCGATAAAATGAACGATTCAGCATCGACTAGATTTGGCAATGCACAAGAAAAAGAGGTTTTTGTGCAAGGGGTTTTTTCAAATATTGCTAAGCACTATGACTTGATGAATACAATTTTGAGCTTCCATCGCGATGCTTATTGGCGTCGTTTTACGGTAGAGCAAATGCGTCTGGAACCGGGGATGACGATTTTGGACGTAGCCTGTGGTACGGGTATGCTTACGAAGGAAGCGTTGCGCCAGCAGCCGGAGATTCATGTGGAGGCACTTGATTTCAGCCCGGAAATGTTGACTCGTGGCGAAGAACGCTTGAGCAAGGATGGCTTGCTGGACCGTGTGAACCTCGTAGAAGGCGATGCAATGCAGTTGCCTTACGATGCTAACACATTTGACTGCGCCATGAGTGCGTTTGCGCTTCGCAATGTGCCGGATATTCGCCGCACCCTTTCTGAAATGAAACGCGTCGTAAAACCCGGTGGTCGTGTAGTAACCCTCGAACTGGCGAAACCGACCGTTATTGGCTTTAAACAGCTTTACTACTTATACTTTGAAAAGATTTTGCCGGTTCTGGGCAAATTGAGTAAGGATAAATCATCCTACGCTTGGTTGCCGGAATCCTTGCGTCAGTATCCGCACCAGTCTAAGGTTTTGGAATTCTTCCACGAAGTAGGCTTCGAAGAAGCAGAATACCACGAATTGACCGGTGGTATCGTAGCTGTCCATGTAGGTATTGTACCTGAGGACAAGTAATCCTGGACGCGCACAGGTTTTCTGAATAGGGACAGATTTCAAGTTGAAATCCACCTAGCAGAATTAGCTAATATATATAATATAATGCATTATATGCTTATAAAGCGCCTTGGCATAGGCAGCATTAGTGCATATAAAGAGGGCCCTGCCGGTATTGGCAGGGCCCTTCGGTATATAGGTTTTTGATTGAAAGTGCTCGAATGTGAGCAATGATTAGAATTGAGTATTTGCGAATACAGTGAGAGCCGCCCGTTACAGGCGGCTCTTTTTGCCGTTATAAAGTGAGTCGAAGCTCAGCGTTTGTTACTGAACGGTGAATACGAGGTCAACGTTCTGAGTAATGGTAATGTCGCCTTTTTCAATCGGCGTGGACGAGCTTAAGGCAACGGCGTTCACTTTGTAAAGGCGCGGGCTTACATCATTGCCGTAGGAGTTGCTGGTGCTTACGTTAGCCGATTTCAACTGACCTATAAGGAACCAATAACGGCAGCGTGTAAAACGTACTTTTTGAACAGTTTATTCATAAGTTACCCTCCTATGGATACTGGATGCGACGGCTTGGCATAGGCACCGTTACGTTGGTAACTGGCTGTGCCGCGCTTTAGTCGCATTACAAATACACAACTGAGTAATTTAATTATAACATGACTTGTATGTTTCCGTAAAACTTTTTCTTTGCATATGTCCTTATATAAAAGACTGTTGTTTGAATTTTGTCTGTGTGACTTCTGCACTTTTTTGTATGTTACTAACTGGTACTGGTGAAATAAAAGGCAGTTTATTGCGTCGCTGGAGGCTCTGTGATACAATGACTACATAGAAAATAATCTATCTGTTGTCGGGCCGAGGAGGTTGTTTATTTCACAGAAAAGACCTTGAACGGTACCGACGAAAAAGGAGTGGAGACTATGAATCCCATTGATACAATATTGAATCATCGCACAATTCGTGAATTTAAATCGAGCCCGGTGCCGCCGCAGCAGCTCAGCGTGCTTCTCGACGTAGCGAAACGCACCGCTAGCAGCACGGGTATGCAGAGCTTCAGCATTATTCGCATTGTCAATCCGGAATTGAAGGCGGAAATTGCGAAGGTTTGCTGCCAGCCGTACGTAGCGCGCGTGCCGGAATTATTTATCTTTATCGTCGATTGCTACCGCAATGCGCAAATCGCTCGCGAACAGGGCGTGGTAACACCGGCGGAAGGTGACAGCGATCGCTTCTTCCAGGGCTGGAGTGATGCGTGCTTGGCAGCGCAGAACATGGTAACCGCCGCTGAATTGGGTGGCTTTGGTACCGTTTACTTCGGCAGTATTTTGAATGACGCACCGAAGATGATTGAGCTTTTGGATTTGCCGAAATTGACGTTCCCCGTTGTAGGCGTGGGCCTTGGCGTGCCGAATCAGCAGCCGCAGTTGAAGCCGCGTATGCCGCGTGAAGCGAACGTGTTCGACGACCACTATCAGAAATTCGACAATTATTTGGAATTATTGGAAGATTACGATGAAGAAATGGGCGAATATTACGATCTTCGTGACGCTAATCGCCGCGTAGATTCCTTTACGTTGCAGGTTGTGAAACGCTTGCAGAACCCGACGCCGGTTCGTCAGCAGTTGTTCCAGCAGATTGCAGCGCAAGGCTTCAAATTGTCCATGGACTAAATGAAGGATAGAAGACTATGATATATGATTTGGCTATTGTCGGTGGCGGCCCGGCCGGGCTGTCGGCGGCTATAACCGCTCGTCTTCGAGGACAGCAGGTTATACTCTTTGAAGGTGGGAACCATAGTGAAAAGCTGCGTCAGGCGTGGCGCATTGACAATTATCCAGGTCTTCCGGAGATTAGCGGCGAAGAGCTGATGAATCGGTTCTTGGCGCAGGCGCAGTCTTTGGGCGCGGAGATTGTCTATAAAAAGGTGCAGAACGTATTTCCCGGCGAGCCGGCGACGCTCATGATTGGTGACGATGTGGTGCAGGCTAAGGCGGTGATTTTGGCGACCGGTGCCGTTATTGGTCAGGTGATTCCGGGCGAGGACCGTCTGTTGGGCCGCGGTGTCAGCTATTGTGCTACCTGTGACGGTAATTTCTTCGCAGGAAAACGAGTGGCTGTATATATAGATACAGTAGCGGAATGGGATGACGTGGAGTTTTTGGCTGCCGTCGCCAGTTCCGTTGATGTGTTCTGCCGCGCCGATGTGGCGGAAACGTTGCCGTCTGCATTGCCGGAGAAGGTAACCTTGCACGACGGCGTAAAGATTTTAGAAATTCTGGGGGACTCGTCTGTCTCTGAAATAAACACCTCCCGGGGCACGCTCCCTGTGGATGGGGTGTTCTTGCTTCGTGCGGTGTTGCCGCCCACCCATGTAGTGGATGGCTTAACCGTAGAGGATAATCATATTAAGGTGGATCCATGGGGTGCTACGAACTTGCCGGGTATTTTTAGTGCCGGCGATGTGACGGGCAATCCCTTACAGATTGCCAAAGCCGTCGGTGACGGTCAGACGGCAGCGCTAGCCGCTGTGGCTTATAATAGCAGTAAAAAAGCGGCGCGATAACATCGCGCCAACTTTTTTTGAAAATTTTTCAAAAAAGGGGTTGACGAATCTCCGGATTTTAGGTAAGATAATCAAGTCGCTGTTACACAGCAACACACAAACCGGTGAAACACCGGTGATTGTGATTTATTTTGTAAATTCTAAACAAAGAACTTTCACGAAAAAGTTTCCAAAAGAAATTTAAAAAAAGTTCTTGACAAGAAATTTACAGCGTGATATCATAATCAAGCACTCACGAGTTGTGAGTGACAACAAACGGATCTTTGAAAACTGAACAATGTAAAGGTAATCATTTCGCAAGAAATGAACAT
>ERZ650307.899-NODE-899-length-16960-cov-11.665010_pt1 | contig 16960 bp, 15 predicted proteins | sample MGYA00376243_ERZ650307 | MGnify/ENA primary metagenome ERZ650307 (study PRJEB26733, sample SAMN07839242) | wastewater metagenome | biome: urban; feature: artificial channel; material: waste water | place: USA: North Carolina | collected 2016-03-31 ... | reverse complement strand
AGTACAAGACAAAAAAAAAATAAACAACAAAAGAGACAAAAGAAATAATTGAAAACAAGAACATCAAAAGGAAAAAAAGTATAACATTTAGCTTTTTTTTCTTTTAAAAGGCTTATAAACTACTGAAATCTTTTGTCTCTTTTGTGGATAAAAAATATAATTTAAAAAATTGGGTGATGTATTAAATGTATTTTTATTTAAAATTTTCTGATATAGCTGTCCAAATTTTTTCTGCCTGAAATTCATAACCTGGTCTCAAAAAGTGAACTCCGTCTGTATTGGCTTCTTTTTTATTCAATGCTTTTTTGAAATAACCACTTCCGCCAGTTGCTTCATAAAGATTGAAAAAAGCAACTTTGTTTAGTTGTGCACTTTCTTTAATCCAACTTACTATTTCTTTAATTTTTTGTGATTTTAAACGATTATCTGTCGGAGAAATCAATAAAATTGGGAGATTAGGATTCTGTTCTTTGAATTTTGAAACCAAATTTGATATATTTTTTTGAAAATCTTCTTTCGTTATAGAACTTAAAGATTCGTTGGTTCCTAGAGAAATCATTACCAAATCTGGTTGTATAGAATTTAACTGCTCTATTTGAAGCGAATATTTTAAAAAATCGCCGTAAGTAGCTCCATTTACACCTAACGTATTAAAAACAACGCCTTTATTTACATTTTTCAAAAATTGAAATCCGTAGAAAACATTACCAGAATTGGCATTAGTTTTCATTAAAAAGGTATTCTGAGGTTCGGAAAAATTAACTAAAGTTCTATTCCCAGAAAATTGATTATCTGCAATTTTTTCAATAGATTTTTCAAAATCTGGATTATAATTAAAAGAAATTTTATCAATCTGATAAGAATTTCCTTCCACAGGATTTTTAATTCCAGCTCCGTTGAGTTGAACCAATTTTGTAGTAGTAGTATAAAATTTAGACGCTATTTCTGGGAAAGTTTCGCCAGATGAAACGGTATATTTTATTCTTTCTGCTGATTTCGAAACAAAATTGCTTAATGACTGATTTTCTTTATACAACTGAAATTTCTCTCCATTCATTTTTTCATCATTGAAAATAATTACTTTATCAAAAGTTTCTTCAGGATTTTTGAATTTAATCTCTAAAAAACTCTCTTTTTGGTTCCCAATTACAAAACCAGAAGCCCCCATTTGTGGAAAAACATCTTGCTCATACACCAATCTGAAATTCTCCCAAGTTTGGTTGGTAGCCGAAGTAAAATCATCTGGCCCATTAGAATTGGCAACTGAATAAGGAAAAACCAATCCTCTGCCCGCATTTCCGTATTTTTCTTGAAATTTATTCCTCAAAAAACTGGTAATCCAATCTGCTTGAATGTGAGAATCACCCAAAAATAAAATTTGAGTAACTTTGTTTTCATTTAATTTGTCAATAAAAGGCTTTAAAACCTCCTTATTTTCAATATTTTGAGCTTTAACAAAAATAACTAAAAGCAAAGCTGTTCCGCTCAAAATTGATGTCCATTTCATTTTCATTTTGTGAATTTATAAAAAATATTTGTAAGACATTTATAAATCTTACCTTTGCAAAAAATTTTCATTTGAAAGATCTTCTTCTCATTACGCCTCCGTTTACGCAGCTCAATACGCCATATCCGGCAACTGCTTACCTGAAAGGTTTTTTGAATACCAAAAACATTCCAAATCATCAAATGGATTTGGGAATTGAAGTGATTTTAGAACTTTTTTCTAAAAAAGGGCTTACCAATTTATTTCACGTTTCTGGTTCAAGATTTCAAGAATTTGGTCAAGAAATTTCTGAAAATTCGCAGAGAATTTTCGCACTGAAGGAAGAATATATTAAAACAATAGATGATGTAATTGCCTTTCTGCAAAACAAAAAGCCAACATTGGCAAGACAAATTTGCAGTATGAATTTTCTGCCAGAAGCTTCAAGATTTAATCAACTTGATGATATGGAATTTGCATTCGGAAATATGGGTTTGCAAGACAAAGCAAAACATTTGGCAACGCTTTATTTAGAAGATTTATCAGATTTTATTGTAGAAAATGCAGACGAAAATTTTGGATTTAGCAGATATGCAGAAAAATTGGGAAGAAGTGCCAATTCTTTCGATGAATTATATGAAAAACTCAATGCAGAAAAGACTTTTATTGATGTAATTACTTTAGAAATTTTAGAAAAAAAACTGAAAGAAATTCAACCAAAATTGGTGTGTTTTTCTATTCCTTTCCCTGGGAATTTGTATTCAGCTTTTAGATGTGCTCAATTCATCAAAACTCATTTCAAAAATATAAAAACGGCTTTTGGTGGCGGTTTTGCCAATACTGAACTTAGAAATTTAAAAGACAAAAGAGTTTTTGAATTTTTTGATTTTATTACGCTTGACGACGGAGAATTGCCTATAGAACTACTCTACCAAAACATTTCTGAATCTAAAAATGAATTCAAACGTACTTTTTTACTAGAAAATGACGATGTAATTTATAAAAATAATTCTGAAAAACACGACTATAAACAAGCCGAAATAGGAACACCAGATTACACCGATTTGCCTTTAGACCAATATATTTCTGTGATTGAAATTGCCAATCCGATGCACAGTTTGTGGAGCGACGGAAGATGGAATAAGCTCACGATGGCGCACGGTTGCTATTGGGGAAAATGTACTTTTTGTGATATTTCTTTGGATTACATCAAATTATACGAACCCATTTCTGCCAAAATTTTGGTGGACAGAATGGAAGAACTCATCGAAAAAACGGGAGAAAATGGTTTCCATTTTGTAGATGAAGCTGCACCACCAGCTTTGATGCGAGAAGTTGCCCTTGAGATTTTGAGAAGAAAACTCGTGGTCACTTGGTGGACGAACATTCGTTTCGAGAAAAGTTTTACTAGAGATTTGTGTTTTTTACTGAAACTTTCGGGTTGTGTAGCCGTTTCTGGTGGTTTAGAAGTCGCTTCCGATAGATTATTAAAGCTCATTAATAAAGGAGTTACGGTAGAACAAGTTGCTAAAGTTTGTAGAAATTTCACTGAAGCCGGAATTATGGTACATTCGTATTTAATGTACGGTTATCCTACGCAAACCGAACAAGAAACCATAGATTCTTTAGAAATGGTGAGACAAATGTTCGAAATGGGGATTTTACAGAGCGGATTTTGGCATCAATTTGCGATGACGGCACATTCACCAGTTGGATTAAATCCTGAAGAATTTGGGGTAATTCCGAGTGTGAAGGAAATTACTTTTGCCAATAATGATATCGAATTTAGAGATAAAACAGGAATTGACCACAGCAAATTTAGTTTTGGACTAAAAAAATCACTATTCAATTATATGCACGGAATTTGTTTTGAAAATCCTTTGCAAGAATGGTTTGAATTTAAAATTCCTAAGACTAAAATTAATCCTGATTACATACACGATTGTCTTTTGGAAGAAGAAAATTTTAACACCAAACCGAATGCAAAAATCATATGGACAAGCGCAAAACCCTTGGTAGAATTTTTCACTAAATCTAAAAAAGGAAACACTTGGGAAATGGCAACACTAACTTTCCACGAAAAAACGAATGTTTTTAGCATTAACCTAGAAAAAAACAAAGCGATTTGGTTGTTAGAAACTATTGATGAAATTGCTTTACATAAAAACAATAAAGCATTGAATTTCAATGATTTAAAGTCAAAATACGAATTAAATTTTGATGATTTTGAATTGTTTTGGTATTCTAAACCAATACAAACTCTTAAAGATAATGGTGTGATACTTTGTCTCTAAAATAAGACTTCGACAAAAATCATAAAAACAAAAAACTCGAGCCAATTGACTCGAGTTTTCTAATTTATTGTGAAGAATTTTTAATCACAAAGGATAATTCCTTTATCATTGTTAAATTCTACTACACCACTGTTTATTTGGTAAGAAAAAACACTATTCTTTTCGTTTTCTTTGGTGAAGAATTTTGCAAAATTATCATTTGCAATTTCCTTAGTAAACAATCTTACTTTACCATTAACTAAAGAAGAAACAATAGCGGCGTGATTTTTCATAATATGGAAATCACCATTTTTTCCGGGAAGAAGTACAGATTCTACTTCGCCTTCAAAAACTACAAATTCCGGAGTTAATATTTTAATATTCATATTTAATCTGATTTGAAATTTGAAGTTTGAAATTTGAAATTGTTAAACAATCTCAAATCTCAAATCCCAAATCGTTAAATTATTTATGCGTTTTCAGCAAGCATTTTTTGACCTGCTTCAATAGCTTCTTCAATGGTACCTTTCAAGTTAAAAGCAGCTTCTGGCAAGTGGTCTAATTCACCATCAATAATCATATTGAAACCTTTGATGGTATCTTTAATATCTACCAAAGCACCTTTAAGACCTGTAAACTGTTCTGCTACGTGGAATGGCTGAGATAAGAATCTCTGAACTTTTCTAGCTCTATAAACTACTAGTTTATCTTCTTCTGAAAGTTCTTCCATACCAAGGATTGCGATAATATCTTGTAAAGCTTTATATCTCTGAAGGATTTCTTTTACTCTTTGTGCACAGTCATAATGCTCGTTTCCTAAAATTTCTGGAGTAAGAATTCTAGAAGTAGAATCTAATGGATCTACCGCTGGATAAATACCCAAAGAAGCAATTTTTCTAGAAAGTACTGTAGTAGCATCAAGGTGAGCAAACGTAGTTGCAGGAGCAGGGTCTGTTAAGTCATCTGCAGGTACATAAACCGCTTGTACAGAGGTAATAGAACCATTTTTAGTAGAAGTAATTCTCTCTTGCATAGCACCCATTTCAGAAGCTAGAGTTGGTTGGTAACCTACAGCTGAAGGCATACGACCAAGAAGTGCAGATACCTCAGAACCAGCTTGTGTAAAACGGAAAATATTATCTACAAAGAAAAGTACATCTCTACCTTGTCCTTCACCATCACCATCTCTATAATATTCTGCCAATGTAAGACCAGAAAGTGCTACTCTAGCTCTTGCACCTGGAGGTTCGTTCATTTGTCCGAAAACGAAAGCAGCTTTAGATTCTTTCATTAGTTCAGTATCAACTTTAGAAAGATCCCAACCACCATTTTCCATAGAATGCATAAACTCATCACCATATTTAATGATACCAGACTCTAGCATTTCTCTTAAAAGGTCATTTCCCTCTCTGGTTCTTTCGCCTACACCAGCGAAAACAGATAAACCACCGTGACCTTTAGCAATATTGTTAATTAATTCTTGAATTAATACAGTTTTACCAACACCAGCACCACCGAATAAACCAATTTTACCACCTTTTGCATAAGGCTCAATAAGGTCGATTACTTTGATACCAGTAAAAAGAACTTCGGCTGAAGTAGATAATTGATCAAATCTAGGAGCTTCTCTGTGAATAGGTAATCCATTAGAATGTTCGATGTTTTTAAGACCATCGATAGCATTTCCTACCACGTTAAAAAGTCTTCCGTTTACTTCTTCGCCAATTGGCATTGTGATTTGTTTTCCGTATCCTACTACTTCTTGTCCTCTTTGTAAACCATCAGTAGCATCCATTGCGATACATCTTACTGTATCTTCACCAATATGTTGCTCTACTTCTAGTACTAGAGATTCTCCGTTTGCTTTTTTTATCTCAAGGGCATCATAGATATTTGGTAATTCTTCTACTTCCTGAAAAACAACGTCGATAACTGGACCGATAATTTGTGAAATTTTTCCTTTAATTTGGTTTGCCATTGCTTTATTTTTTCTTGCGTGCAAATATAGTGATTCTTTATAATTTATTTACTATAAATCAATATTTTTTTTCATCTTTGCACACACAAAATTTATGCAGTTTTGAAAATCGTAAGAGAATTTGAAAATTACACCGAAAATACGCCTAAAGTCTTGTCTTTAGGAATGTTTGATGGGGTTCATTTTGGGCATATTTCTATCATTAATCTATTGAAATCTGTAGCCCAAGAAAACAATTTAGAGACTGCAATCCTCACTTTTTGGCCACATCCTAGAAAAGTATTCAACCCAAATGATGAGATAAAACTCCTCAATACATTAAATGAAAAACTGAATCTTCTAGAAAACGCCAACCTAGATGTTGTTTTTTTAAAATCTTTTGACGAAAATTTCAGAAACTTAACAGGCGAAGAATTTGTAAGACAAATTTTAGTTCAAAAATTAAATGTAAAACACATTATCATAGGTCACGATCACGTTTTTGGAAAAAACAAATCTGGGAATTTCGAACTTTTGCAAAAACTATCTAAAGAATTGGATTTTGTGGTTCAACAATTAGATGCGGTAAAAGAAGGTGAATTCAACATTAGCTCTACCAAAATTAGAAATTGTCTAGCCAACGGAAATATTATTGGTGCTAATAAAATGCTAGGTTACCACTACTCTGTTTCTGGTAAAGTAATTGATGGCAAAAAATTAGGCAGAACTATAGGTTATCCTACAGCAAATATAGAAGTAGATGAGCTAAAACTTCTCCCGAAAAAAGGAGCTTATATTGTAGAGGTTTATGTGAAAAACAAATTCTACAAAGGCATGCTAAGCATTGGTACAAACCCAACCGTAAATGGCGATAAACTTACCGTAGAAGTTTATATTTTGGATTTCAACGAAGATATTTATGGTGATGAAATTACTGTAAAATTCAGAGATTTTTTACACGAAGAAATTAAATTTGAATCTTTAGAAAAACTCATTGAAAGATTAGACGAAGATAAAAAATTGACAGAAAATTTTGAGTTTTAGATTTTTGCCACAAATGCACAAATCTTGTTTCTTTTTAGCGATAATCATTTGTTATAATCTTTTTGATTTTTTAGGAATTAATTTCAAATTTTATTTGTGAATTAGTGGCTACTTAAAATTTAAAATCTCCTCTTTCACTTTCTTTGTAAGGCTCTCAAAAACCAAATCATAAGAATCATCAATCAATTTTTTAATTAAATCAGATTTTAGACCTTCGCAAACCACAGAATTCCAATGTGTTTTATTCATATGATACGCGCCAGAAATTTGGTAGTATTTTTCTCTTAATTCTTGGTTATAATCTTCCTTATTTTTAGCAGAAAAAACTAAAGGTTGCGTATCTAATGCCATCAACAAAAACATCTTACCACCTACTTTAAAAACCAATGTAGTTTCATTAAAAGGAAAACCCTCGGTCACTCCTTTTTTTGCTAAACAATATTCACGGATTTCTTCGGCGATCATAATAATTGATAAATGATTTTTGAAATTCAATCAAATTTAGTAATTTTAAAGATATTTATCATCAATTATCTCTCATCAATTATCAATTACAAAAAATGAAAGCTCTCATCATAGGCGCAACTGGCGCTACAGGAAAAGATTTACTCCAAAAATTAATAGATGACACGCACTTTTCGGAAATTCATGTTTTCGGAAGAAGAGCTTTAGAATTAAGAAACAACAAAGTTTTTGAACATATCGTAGATTTTGACCAACCAGAAACTTGGAAGGATTTGGTAACGGGTGACGTAGCGTTTTCTTGCCTCGGAACTACACTGAAAGATGCGGGAAGCAAAGAAGCACAAAGAAAAGTAGATTTTGATTATCAATTAAATTTCGCCAAAGCTGCCAGAGAAAATAATGTGGAAGATTTTGTATTGGTTTCTTCTTATGGTGCCAATCCTAATTCTAAAATCTTCTATTCTAAAATGAAAGGAGAACTAGAAGAAGCGATTAAAAACCTACATTTCAACAAGTTAACCATCTTCAATCCAGGAATGCTAGAAAGAAAAAATACTGAAAGAACGGGTGAAGTTTTAGGAGCCAGAATTATAAAATTTGTGAATAAACTGGGCTGTTTAGAAAGTCAAAAACCATTACCAACAGAAATTTTGGCACAAGCGATGATTAATGCAACCAAAATAAAATCAAACGGCTATTCCGAAATAAAATTAGGAAGTATTTTTAGCTTTGCCGAAAAAGGAAAAGAATAGTTTTGCCAAGAATGCACAAATTTTTTGGCTAAAAATTTACATCTTAAGTTTTTAATCGTGTATCCGTGGCTAAAAAATTTATTTCAAATATTTTGTGATTGAATCAGAAGTTGGTTTGGTAGTACTGATGAAGGTATCTACTAATTCACCTTTTTCATTCAATAGAAATTTAGTGAAATTCCAAAGAATGGTAGTATTTTTTACACCGTTTAGTTTTTTATCCGTCAAAAACTTAAAAATCGGGGCTGTATCACTTCCTTTTACCGAAACTTTTGCCGCCATTGGAAAAGATACACCATAATTTTTTTTGCAAAAAGTGGCAATTTCTTGGTTGCTGCCAGGTTCTTGTCCACCAAAATTATTAGCAGGGAAACCTACAATTACCAATTTATTTTTATAGGTATCATATAATTTTTCTAAATCTTCGTACTGCGGCGTAAATCCACATTCTGAAGCGGTATTTACAATCAGGATTTTCTTGCCTTTGAATTTAGAAAAATCAATGGTTTTACCGTCTAGAGATTCTACTTTAAAAGAATGAATAGATTTAGGCGTTTGTGCTTTTGAGCTGAATAAACCGAATAATGAGAACATAAGAATGAATAAATATTTGTAAGATTTCATAAAACTTATTTTTCTCAAAAATACTACTTAATTCAACAAAAAAAGCGTCTTATAACGCTTTTAGATATTTTCTATTTTGTTTTGTTGGATGATGGAAGTTAGATGTTTGATGTTCACAACTTTCATTATTAATTATTTTAAAACCCGTTGTGCATTTTTAAAACTTAAATGTATTCTCCGGAAATGCTTTATTAGTATCTATTCTATTGAGAATCATTACATAATCTCCTTCCTTTTTCGGGGTGTTAGCCTCTATTCTAAAAGGCATTACAAGACCATTTACTTTTTTAAAATCCGAAAAGATAAGGGTTTCATCTTTTTTTACTTCTTTTAGAAGAAAATAATTTTGTACATCAAAATAATAGACTGTTTTATTTACATTTTTGGTTAATTCTACCTTAAAACAATCTTTATCTCCCACTTTTTCTTTTCCTAAAACTTGCGCAGAAAATCCTTTACTTTCAAAATCTATAAAATCTGTATCAAAGCTTTCTGCTACATAATCTTTCTGAATTTGAAGTTTATTAACCACATAGTTCATTGCATATCCATTTTTGCCATCATAACCTTCTACTACGTTTTCTTTTTTACCTACAGTAACCACCGTTTTGGTAAGATTAGGTCTTTGCTGAAAAATTTTAACAGGATATTCTTCACTTACTCCCAAAATCACTTTACCTTGAAGTAAAATAGAATTCAGCAATTTCCATTGGGTAAGTCCGCCCGTAATTTCGATGTTCTTATCGATAATTTGCTTGGCTGTCTGTGCCGAAAATAAGGTGGTTATTAGAATAGTTGCTATTAATATTATCTTTTTCATTCAATCTCTTTTATGGGATTCCAAATATAAAGTTTTTGTTTCAAGTTCCAAGTTCCAAGTTTCTGTTTTTTTTAAATTAAATTTCTTCTTTTTGGACAAGTCACGACTTGTCCCTACTTAAAATTGCTTTCGCTTTTTCTAAATCTTCGGGAACATCTATTCCTACACCAATAAAATCTGTATCTATCATTTTGATTTTCATCCCGTGTTCTAGGTAACGAATAGCTTCTATTTTTTCTGAAATTTCTAGCGGAGTCATTTCTAAATTAGCAAATTTCACCAAAGCTTCTTTTCTGAAAGCATAAACGCCAATATGTTTGTAATACAAATGTTCTACGGAAGTTTCTCTCGGAAAAGGAATCACAGAACGACTGAAATACATCGCAAAATTTTGTAAATCGGTAATCACTTTTACATTGTTTGGATTTTCTACTTCTTCTTGATTTTTCAACCTAATTTTAAGTGAAGCTAAAGAAATTTCTTTATCAATATCATTTTTAAAAACTTCAATCAGTTGTTTCAAAGGTTCCGTTTTCAGGAAAGGCTCATCACCTTGAACATTGATAACAATTTCACAATCAATATTTTGCACCGCTTCTGCAATTCTATCGCTACCTGTTTCGTGCTGACCAGTCATTACAGCTTTTCCTCCGTTTTTGGTGATTTCATCAAAAATAATTTCAGAATCAGTCGCCACAAAAACTTCATCAAAAAGCCCAGTTTCTACTACATTTTGGTACGTTGTAGAAATAACAGTTTTATCTCCCAAAATTTGCATTAATTTCCCCGGAAATCTACTTGCAGCGTAACGAGCTGGTATTACAGCGATTATTTTAAGAGTTCCAAGTTCCGAGTTCCGAGTTCCGAGATTATTCATTATTAACTTTGATAATTTTATTTAAAAAATCTCGCTGATTTAGCAAGTTAAAATACACAAAATTTGCTCAATCTGCAAGAGATAAATTTATTTTAGATTGCTTAAAGCATCTTCCAATTTCGGGAACATTTTTTGTAAATCTTCTACCGAACAAGCGCCAACTGACGCTCTAAACCAAGGCATTTCTCTAGAATTTCCAAATGCTGAAAATGGCACTAATGCTACTCCCGCTTTTTCGATTAAATAGAAAACCAAATCGGTAGAATCTTTCAGAACTTTTCCGTCTTCTGTGGTTTTTCCTACATAATCTAATTTAATCGTCAAATACAAAGCACCCATTGGTTTGATGCTATCAACAGCGAAATTTTTAGCTTTCATTTCTTGAATACCAGCGTGTAAAACTTCTAAACTGTGTGCAATTTTACCTTTATAATCATTCACAAAAGTATCTACAGCCTCTGTATTTTCTAGAAATTCTGCTACGGCTTGTTGTTCTGGTTTTGGCGCCCAAGCTCCAACATGCGTAAGAAGAGCTTTCATCTTATCCATCACTTTAGTCGGACCAAAACCCCAACCAACTCTTACACCAGTTGCTGCAAAACATTTAGACGTTCCGTCAATATAAATCGTGTAATCCTTCATTTCTGGAAATAAAGTTACAGGATTAAAATGTTCAGAATCACCGAAAGTAAGCATTGCATAAATCTGGTCGTACATTAAGTACATAGGTTTTTCGCCTTCTTTTCTTTTTTTATTTTCGGCAATAATGGCTTCGCAAATTTCAGAAAGTTGCTCTTTGGTAAACATCGTTCCTGTTGGATTGAGCGGCGAACAAAGCGCTACCAAAACAGCACCGTCTAAATGTGGAGTAAGATCTGCCGCTGTTGGTAAAAAGTTATTCTCTGGCGAAACTTCTATTTCTACAGCTTTTGCAGAAGTGAGGTAAGAATAATGATTATTATTCCACGAAGGAACAGCGTAAATTACCTTATCTCCTTCATCAACTATAGTTTTGAAGGTTGCATAAATCAACGGTCTAGAACCACCTGCAACCAAAATATCATCTGGCGAATATTCTAAATTCCAACGAGATTTTAAATCTTTGGAAACAGATTTCCTCAAAGACAACAAACCATTTGCTGGAGGATAATTCGTTAAATCATTTTGATACGCTTTCTGTATATTTTGCTTCAACTCCGCAGGAATAGGATAAATTTTAGAATCTAAATCACCAATCGTAAGATTAGCAATTTCTGCACCTTGAGCTTTGAGTTCGTTTACTTGGTTACCAATTTTGATAATTTCTGAACCAATGAGGTTTTTAGCGAGTTTTGATACCACTTTTAATGAATTATGTGTTAGTTTTAACTACCCTTTTTGCGTTTTTTATATCAACAATTTTACGCAGAAAGGGTTTGTTAATTATTCTTCAAATTTATAAAATATAAAAATAAAAACTTTGTCAAAGATTTAAAACTTTGACAAAGCAGTATAAAAAACTCGCTGATTAAGCAAACATGAGCCTTTTATAATTCAGCAAAATCTACAAAATCAGCGAGAATTTAAATTTATGAAAATTTTAAAGTTTCAAATCTTTTTTTACAATGTCAAATTTCTTTTCTAATCTTGCTACTTCGGTTTTATAGTCTGCTTCCGAAGAAATAGAACCTTTTACAGAGAAATAAAACTTGATTTTTGGTTCTGTACCAGAAGGTCTGATGCAGATTTTAGTTCCGTCTTCTGTGTAATAAATTAAAACATTAGATTTTGGAATATCGTTCATTACTTTTTTCTCACCAGAAATGGCGTCAAGGCATGTTTGCTCTTGGAAATCTTTAACCTCTTTTACCAATGAACCAGCCAATGATTTAGGCGGATTATTTCTAAAGTCTATCATCATTTGAGAAATTTCTTCGGCACCAGTTCTACCTTTTCTCACTACATTTACTAATGCTTCTTGATAAACACCTACTTTTTTATAAATGTCTATCATATATTGATACATTGTTCTACCATTGGCTTTGCACCAAGCAGCAATTTCACACGCTACCAAAATAGAACCGCAACTGTCTTTATCTCTTACGAAATCGCCCGTCATAAATCCGAAGGATTCTTCACCACCACAAACAAATTTTTCTACACCTTCTGCATCACGAATCATCTTACCAATCCATTTAAAACCAGTAAGTCCAGCTTTGCAATCTACACCATATTGTTCTGCTAAATCAAAGAAAACATCAGATGTTACAATGGTAGAGCCAATAAATTCTTTACCTGTAATTCTTCCTGCATTTTTCCATTGGTTCAAGATATAGTCTGTAAGAATCATATTGGTTTGGTTACCATTTAGCAACTGAATTTCTCCATCCAAATTTCTCACTGCAATTCCTAATCTATCCCCATCCGGATCACAACCAATTACAATATCACCATTGGTAATATTTGCTAAATCTACAGCCATTTGTAGCGCTTTTGGTTCTTCAGGATTCGGAGATTCTACCGTTGGGAAATTACCAGAAGGAATCATCTGTTCCGTAACCAAATCTATTTTTTTGAAGCCTGCTTTTTCTAAAGCTTTTGGAATGGTTGTGTAGGTAGTTCCGTGAATAGACGTGAAAACGATATTCAAATTTTCATAACCAATTTTATCTTTTTGGTAAAGAGATTCTGCAATACATCTATCGATATACACATCGTCTTGTTCTTCTCCAATCCATTCGATTAAATCATCATTTCCGTTAAATTTTATATCTTCAAATTTTGTAGCATATACTTCTTTGATGATGGCATCATCATTTGGCGGAACAATTTGTGCACCGTCATTCCAATATACTTTGTAACCGTTGTATTCTGGTGGATTGTGAGAAGCCGTCAAAACGATTCCTGCGTTACATTTTTTATCACGAACCGTGAAAGAAAGTTCTGGAGTTGGTCTGTGTTCTTTGAAAAGCAATACTTTAATTCCGTTTGCTGTAAGAACATCTGCACACATTTTCCCAAATTCTCTAGAATTATTTCTCACGTCATAAGCAATCGCCACTTTTATTTCCTGATTTGGAAATTGTTGATGAAGATAATTCGCCAAACCTTGGGTTGCTTGCCCGAGTGTATATTTGTTTAATCTATTGGTTCCAACTCCCATTATTCCTCGCATTCCGCCAGTTCCGAATTCTAATTCTCTGTAAAAACTGTCTTCTAATTCTGGAGAATTGGTATCTATCCAATTCTGAACTGTAGATTTGGTTTCAGCATCAAAAGTATCTGATAACCAAAGTTTTGCTTTTTCTACTGTTGTCATATGTATTGTTTTTTTTGTTTGATATTGTTTGAAATAGTTTGATGTAGTTTGATTTTTTTTATCAAAAATTTATTAACTTATAACTTCCGTATCCGTCTTCCAACTTATCTCAACTTTCTGTTTTCTACAGAAGCTTTGTCTTTTTTTGTTAATTTATTGAGCGGTTCTCCGTAGAAAATTAGTTTTGAGGTATTTTCTAGAGTTCCTTTCATTTCATTGTCAATATTTAATCCTGCCGAAGCGTCATTTTTAGCATTTAATTCTAAATTTTCCACATAAAAATAAGGCGCCATGATACTTGCAGAATCTGTTAATTTTAAATTCAAATTTTTGGTTTCTCCTAAAATATTGGCATTAGCTTTTTGAGTCATTTCTACGCTACTTTTCTCGGAGATTACTGCTCCCATAAATTTAGAATTATCTTTCAAATTTAGTGAAAAATTAGGAGATTTTACTTGTCCAGAAACATTCATTTCTACTTGATCAGCAAGCGAAATTTCGTTTAAATCATTTTTTCCAAAAATAGTAATGCTGTAAAAATCTACGTTTTCTGGTTTACGGTTTTCTTCAATGGTTAAAATTCCGTTTTCTACTTCTATATCTAGATTTTTGTAGATATTAGGATATGTTTCTACGCTTACTATATTTTGATTTCCTTTGGCAAAAAATACTTTGAAATTGCCCTTTAGATTTAATTTAGCGAAATTTTCTACAGATTTATCCTTGATTTCAATCTCACCTTTTGGCGAAATTTTGGAACAAGAAATAAGATTAAGGCAGAGATAAAGGAAAAGGAAAAGTTTTGTGATGTTTTTCATTTTTTATCGTAATGCTTTTATTTGTTGGAATAAATTCCAACTTTATAATATCTGTCGTTCCTACGGAACTTTGCTGTTTGTTTTATTATTTCTACAAACGTTTCGTTCCTACGGAACTTTTCATTTTCAAATTTTCAAATTAGCACACTTTCAAATTAAATTATTTCTTCAATATGATAATTCTTATGACCTCTACTTTGTCTGATAATGAGTTCACCTAAAAACCCTGCTACAAACAGTAATGTTCCCATAATCATCATCGTTAATGCAATGTAAAACCAAGGATTTTCTGCGATAAGATTTCCGTAAATGTGATAATAATAAACGTCTATCAGTTTAGTTGCGCCCAACCAAAACGCAGATAAAAACCCGAAAATAAACATCAATGTACCTACTGCACCGAAGAAATGCATTGGCCTTCCCCCAAATTTACTTACAAACCAAAGCGTGATTAAATCTAAAAATCCACGAATAAATCTTTCCGTCCCAAATTTAGAAGTTCCGTAAGGTCTGGCTTGATGCTGAACTGGCTTTTCGGTGATTTTTTTGAAACCTGCATTGGCTGCCAAAACAGGAATCCAACGGTGCAAATCTCCATAAACATCTACCGATTTTACCACTTGTTTTCTGTAAGCTTTCAAACCACAATTAAAATCGTGCAATTCAACGCCAGATAGATTTCTTGCAGCAGAATTAAAGAGTTTTGAAGGTAAATTTTTAGTCATTACATTATCAAAACGTTTTTTCTTCCAACCAGAAACTAGATCGTACTTTTCTTCAATAATTTTATTATACAATCCCGGAATTTCTTCTGGAAAATCCTGTAAATCTGCATCCATCGTAATCACTACATTTCCTTGAACTTTCTCAAAAGCTGCGTGCAAAGCTTGTGATTTACCATAATTTCTAGAAAATTTAATACCATGTACATGATTATTTTCTTTAGATAAATCATCTATAATTTGCCAAGAGGTATCTGTACTACCATCATCTACAAACCAAATTTCATAGGTATAATGATGCTCTTTACACACTTTATCTATTCTAGCATAAAGCTCGTGCAGAGATTCTTCTTCATTTAAAAGGGGAATTACAACTGATAAATCCATTCAATAATTTTAAGGTACAAAATTAAGAAATAAAAACGTTAGATTAGTGAGAATATGAGATATATTATGCCTCTACTCTGCTTCTGAAGAAACTTCCGAAAAATGTAGAGAGAATGGTATAAAATACCAAAACTGCCGCAAAATAATAGGTAAATTGTCTGAAATTGAACATATCCTTATCTTTTACCATTTCTGGCGAGAAACTTTGCATACTTTTTTGGTAATCTTTATCTAAATCTTGTTTTTCTTTTTCAGTTTTCATGATAGACCTTTGCTTCTGATAAATTTCCGTCAATTCTTTCTTATTTCTTTCAACAAACTGAAAATTCAAGGTATCTTTCGCATCTGTGTCAATAAAATTTAGAAACCCAAAAATACTAGCCATAGACAAAATACCTCCTATAAACATGGGCTTAAAAGCTCTACCAAAAGCATCTTTGAAACCAAGAATTCCTTTTTCCTTTTTCAGAGAATTAACTGATAAATACGCTGCAAAAGTATATAATGCTGGTAGCGCAAATGCATTGAGCAACATACTTGTATTAAAATAATTGGTATTATATGCAAAAAAATAAGCTCCAAAAAAGACCAACATATTTGCGATAAACAACACAAAACCAACAGCATAAACGTTTTTAATCATATTTCTAAATTTATTTTTTTAATTTTTTTCTATTTTGAATTTTGAATTTTGAATTAATTCTGTATTTTTGCAGCGGCAAGTCCTAAACAACCAGCTCCTGAGAATCCTCCAGGGTGGGAACGCAGCAAAGGTAATCGGTTGTAGCGGTGTGATTTAGGTAGCTTGCCATTTTTTTATGCCTTTTTTGAAATTTTTCTACAATTATATTTCAAATTCTTCTCCCAATTTTGGTATCGAAAAATCAATATTTTTTTCCGCAAATAATTGTTTAGCAGAATCTTGATTAATTTTTATCGGTGGAAAAGTATCAAAATGACAGCCTATCACTTTTTTACATTTTAATAATTCTGAAGCAGCAAAAGCTGCTTTTCTGGCACACATGGTATAATGACCACCAATGGGTAAAATAGATAAAGTAATTTCCCCAAAAAGCTGAGAAAAATACGCCATATCTGCCATTACACCAGTATCGCCTGCAAAATACACATTTTTTTCTTGAAATCTAAAAATATATCCACAAGGTTGTCCGCCATAGGTTCCATCAGGAAAACTAGAGGTATGATGTGCAGGAACCATAGAAATTTTCATGTCATCAAATTTGGCAGAACCCCCAAAATTGATATCCATAGAATTAGGATGATTAAAATAGCCACAAATTTCTGGCTGACCGATTATTGTACAATCGGGATGATGCTCTAACACTTCTTTTACATCTGCAATATGATCGCCATGCGCATGCGTAATTAGCACATAATCAATTTTTTGTGCAGAAATATCAAATCCTGTTTGCTCTT
>ERZ650307.898-NODE-898-length-16961-cov-9.676683_pt1 | contig 16961 bp, 17 predicted proteins | sample MGYA00376243_ERZ650307 | MGnify/ENA primary metagenome ERZ650307 (study PRJEB26733, sample SAMN07839242) | wastewater metagenome | biome: urban; feature: artificial channel; material: waste water | place: USA: North Carolina | collected 2016-03-31 ... | reverse complement strand
TGATGGAAAACGGCGTTTATGTCATCGGTTTCTTCTACCCAGTTGTACCGAAAGGGAAAGCTAGAATTAGAGTGCAGCTTTCGGCAGGACATTCCAGAGAACATCTTGATAAAGCGATTGCTGCTTTCGAAAAAGTAGGAAAAGAATTGGGAGTTATTTCTTAAAAATATAGATTATTTTAGGAAGTTGCGGAGCAACGAACGATATGTAAGCATTAGAATTTATTCTGATGCAAAATATAAAAATCAATGAAAGCGGACGAAAAGTTCGCTTTTTTTATTACTGTATTTTTAGTCCCAAGAGGGCGATTTAATAAAGAATACGATGCTAATCCTATTAATTAGAAATGTTTAAAAAGATTTAGAGTGTAATTTGGTTTAATGAATTTCATTTTTTAAACCAAAACAATATCCAATAATTCTTCAGCTTTATGAATTATATATTTCGGATGATAGGCTTTTAGTTCTTCTTCCGAACGAAATCCCCAAGTTACACCTACCGCTTCTAAACCTGCATTTTTTGCAGTCTGCATATCTACAGAAGTGTCTCCTACATAGATTGCATCGCTTTTGTTGTCAATTTTACAAAATTCTAAAATATCAAAAACAATAGCTGGATCTGGTTTTGGTAAATAGCCTTCTCTATGCCCAAAAACAACATCAAATTCAATTTCAGGGAAATAATTGTCCATTACTTCTATGGCTGCCTCGTGGTATTTATTGGTTGCAACAGCCAGTTTTATTCCGTTTTGTTTTAGAGTTTGTAAAGTATTTAAAATTCCAAAATAAGGAGCCGTAAAATCACTGTTGTGAATTTGGTAATAAGGCAAAAATAATGCTCTCATTTTTAAGATATTTTCGGCATTACGTTCTGTTTCGGGAAGCGCACGCTCAAACAAAATATCTATTCCGTTTCCCACAAAAATTTTATAAGCTTCTTCAGAATGTGTGGGAAAACCCAATTGCTCTAATGCCTGATTGGTTGCCATCGCCAAGTCTGTAATCGTGTTGAGCAAAGTACCATCTAAATCAAAAATCACCAATTTTTTTGCCATCTTCTTGCATTATTTTCTACTACAAAGATAAGGATTCTTAAGATGAATATTTAGTCCTATTTATTCCAACTTATGTAGATTTTTTTTATTTTTAATGAAAATTTAACCTATGAAAATTCAATATTCTATTTTTATATTATTGTTTCTAATTTCTTGTACCGCAAAAACGGGAAAAATAAATCAATACGCCAAAGATAATAATGGCGTGAGACAGAGAAACGGCATTTGGGAAGAAAAGTACGCTTCTGATATTGGAGAATTAATAGGGAAAGGGAAATATAAAAACGGACAAAAAGTTGGACTTTGGGTAACCAAATATCAAGACAAAGTCTATCAAAAAGAAAGATTCAAAAAGAATATTTCTAAAGTGAAAATCTATCATAAAAACGGAGTTTTAAGAGAAAAAGGACAAACCAAAACCAATGAAAATGACACACAAATGCACTGGTTTTATGATGGGGCTTGGAAAATTTATGACGAAAACGGCAAACATATTTATACCAAAATCTATAAACAAGGAACTCCGCTTGATAGTATTCCTGCAAAGTAAAAGTTTAGTTTATTTTTTAGGATTTAATGGTTTTTCTTTGGTAATTACCAATCCGCTGAGGTAATTTCTATCTTGATAAATCCAAACACTTAGGTATTTTAAATCGGGATTTTTCTCAGTTTTTGCATTGAAAACAAATAATTCATAAGGATCTTTGTTGATAGAATATTTGTTGAGATGTGCAGAATCAAAATCCAATAACTCTATTTTCCCCAGTTCTTCATCATTTTTTTTGCAAATACTTTCTAGTTTTTCATCAAGAAACATTTCAAATTTTTTAGCAATATTATAATTTTCGAATTTTGAGTAGTTTTTGTCTTCACATTTTTTTAGAAAATCAAGAATAAAATTCTTTGAAATGGTTTGTCTTTCTGTATTGATGTTTTTCTCCGAAATTTTTTTGTAATAGCTTTGAGCATTAAGAAAAGAACCTAAAAATAAAGTGATAAAAAGGAAGTTTTTCATTGGTTTTAATTTTTTGATTGATTCAAATATACAAATTTTCCCTATTTTCGCAATCTATCTTTTATCAATAATTATTCATCAATTATGTTCAGCAAAGAAGAAGCGGCAAAAATAAAAAAAGAATTTTGGACAAGTTTTGGGAAGTCTTTCCCTAGAAAATGGATTTTATATGATACCAAAATCAAAGATTTTGCCTTCAAATTCTATTGCGACAACAAAAAAGCTGAAGTGTCTCTAGATATCGAAATTAAAGACGAAATCTTCCGAAATGCTTACTATGAAAAGCTTTGGTCTTTAGAAAGTATTTTAGAAGAAGAACTAAAATGTGAACTTTACAAAGACGAATTTTACACTCTAGAAAACGGAAAAGTCATTTCTAGATTTTGGGTAGAGAAGCACGGCGTTTCTATTTACAATAAAAATACTTGGCAAGAGATTTTCGAGTTTTTTGTAGAAAAAATGTCTGCCTTCGAACTAGTGTATTGGGAATATGAGGAGTTTATAAAAGATGTTTAAATCGTAAAGTTGTAAATCTGTAAAATCGTTAAAATAAAAACGATTTAACGGCTTTATAAATCATCGATTTTACAAGAATATTACCCAAATTTCTTCCTTCTCAACCAATAGAAAACTCCGCCCAAAATTCCTAAAATAGCAAGAGGAGTCAATAAATTAAACCATTGCCAGTTGGTTTTTTCTTCGCCTATTCTTCGTCTGTCAAGCAATCTAGATTCTATGTTTCTGTTTCTTAAATCAATCAGATTGCTATCATCTAATAGCCAATCTAGGCAATTTCTTAGAAATTGTGCATTGCCATATTGTTGCTGAGTCAGAATATCTGCACCCAAAGGTAGTGGTTGCCCTTTCATGGTTTGATTTCTACCAATATCTCCATCTGCTATCACAATCATTTTGTTATCAGCAGAAGCAGCTCGGAAATCAGGAACTGAATTTCTCTCACTTCTTGTAGCATAAGCAGACCCAAATTTTCCTTCTAAACTTACCGCAAAAATCTTAGGAGTACTCGGTTTTTCCATTATAGTAAGACTGTCTAGATTTGCCATTTCAGAGAGTTCTACGTAATTAGGAACCGATTTTAGTGTAGTTCTAGAACTTGACTCGAAAAGGACATTGGTTTTAATATTTTTTCTTCCTAAAGTGTCTATAGAGGTAGGAAATTCAAATTTTACAGGATTGATATTTCTAGAAATTGGATTTTTATTTTCGTTAATTCCGATAGGATAGTAGGGCCATATCAAACTCTTGTAAATAGGATTCCCCGAAACTTCGCCAGCTTCTACTCTTATCAAAGCAGATTTTTGAAAATCTTTAACCAAAGGCGCATTAATTCTCACCCCATAATTAAAGAAAAAATCAGTCATATTAATGTCTATAGGATACGCCATTAATTTTCTTTTGGTCATTAATGTATCCATTTCTGCATTTACGGCATCAATCATCCAAAGTGTTTTTCCGCCGTTCATAATGTATTGGTCTAGCACTACTTTTTCTTCATCAGAAAAAGGCTTTCTAGGTTTTGCAATCACCAATGCTTGCATTTGTTTCAAACGTGGAAGGTCATTAATGGTTAATGATTTTTTATTTTCTGGGATAAATGGTCCTGCATTGTAATTCTCTAAAGTCATATCCATAAAACCTCTGAATTCATCGGGTCTCAATTCATCTTGATTCACCAAAACGCCTACATTTTTTCTTTCTTCGGCAATGATGGATTTGATGTTAGAAGCGAAATTGTATTCTAAATTTTCTGCAGATTTATTCAGTTGTTCGGTAAGGTCTATGTTTGCCTGAGAAATCACCAACGGAATAGAAGTGCCATATTTTTTGAACTTAAGTGTAGCGTACGGAAAAAGGATAACTTTGGTTTCTTTTCCGTCTTTGGTATAAGGCAACATAGAGGGTTGCATTCCCATTGCCATTAAGGTATCTTGAGACATTTTGGTAGCAATTGGGTCTATAAATTTATAATCTATTTTGGGATTTACTTTTCGGAATTCTTCTAGCAAGAATTTGGTTTCGTTTTGCAATTGCTTAAAATTAGCTGGGAAATCACCTTCCAGATAAACATCTATGGTTAGTGGTTCTTTCACAGATTTTAGGGTAGCAATTGTAGCATCAGAAAGGGTATATCTTTTTTCTGCAGTTAAGTCAAAACGATGAGAAAATACGCCGAAAATGCCTAGTAAAAGGAGGATGGCAGGAATAATATATTTTAAGTTTTGTTTCATTCTTATTTTAAATTTTTAAACCGCAAAAGAGACAAAAGCTTTTGTGGTTATTTAAGTTTTTCAAAATTAAAAAAAGAAAATTCTTACTTTTTTTACTTTTGGTTTGCATTATTTTTCAATCAATTCTTTTGTTGCTTTTGCGGTTAAATAATTACTTCTTCTTTTCCACAAAAATCTTCGCCAAAAACAAACTCACACCAATTACAAAAAGAAAGTAAAACACATCTTGTGTATCAATGAGACCTCTTGTAAACGCCATAAAATGATGATAAAAACCAAGGTTTTGAAGGATATAATCTGCACCTCCCAATAATTTGAAATTAGCCAATTGTTCTATCCCGAAATATAATATGAAATTCAAGAAAACGCCCAATAAATACGCCATAATTTGATTAGAAGAAAGCGAACTTGCCAAAATCCCAACCGCTGAAAATGCACCAATTAATATGATTAATCCAAAATAGCTTCCTAAAGTTGCTCCTAAATCTAAATTACCTTCAGGTACACCCAAAACATAAATAGAGTAGAGGTAAACCAATGATGGCAATAAACATAAAATCCCTACCAAAAATACGGATAAAAATTTCCCAGAAACAATTTCGGAGATTTTAAGTGGTTGAGAAAAAAGCCATTGCAAAGTGCCGTTTTGTTGTTCTTCGGCAAAAGTTTTCATCGCCAAAGCTGGAATTATGAATAAAAATAACCACGGTGAAAGCGTGAAAAAGCTTTGCAAACTGGCAGTTCCAATATCGAGAATATTAAAATCGTTCTCGAAAAAAAATAAAAATAATGCGGAAACAAAAGAAAACGCCCCGATGATAATCCATGCGCTCCAATTCCCGAAATAACTCCAAAGTTCTTTTTTTAGTATTGCTATCATTAATTGATAATTCTTTTAATTCCGTTTTTTAAGATGGCTTCATTAAAATTAAATATGAGTCCTAATTTATAATTTCCAAATTTAAGATAAGTTAGAACTTGAGCAAAATGTGCATTGTGAAGTTCTTCTACAGTCTTTAATTCTACAACTACTTTATCTTCTACTAATAAATCTATTCTGTAACCATTATCTATTTTTAATTCTTTATAAGTAATGGGAAGTGTTACTTCTTTTTCTACTTTTAAATCTTTTAGTTTTAATTCGTACATTAGACATTCTTGATAGGCTCTTTCTAATAAACCTGCTCCTAATCTTCTGTGTACTTCTATTGCACAACCTATTATGATGGTTGATAACTCATTTTCGGTCATAGTTTTTTATTTTATTAATATCACAAAGTTCAAAAAATTAAGATTTTTGAGACGCTATGCTAATCTATATTCTTTTTTTAATACTCCTTGTTATTTGTGTTACAAAACTATCACAAAGTTCTCAAAGGCATCACAAAGTTCACAAAATTAAGATTCTTGAAACGCTTTGCTTTTCAAAGCTCACTTTTAATTATTATACAAAAAACTCTGCGAACTCTGTGTTAAATAAAATCTTTGCGAGCATTGCGTAAAAATCTTTGCGACTTTGCGAGAAATAATTCCGTGAAAATCTGTGTAATCTGTGAGAACTATTGCCCAAATTTCTTCTTTCTCAACCAGAAGAAAATTCCACCTAAAAGTCCTAAAATTGCCAAAGGTGTCAATAAATTAAACCATTGCCAGTTTGTTTTTTCTTCGTCTATTCTTCTTCTGTCAAGCAAGCGAGATTCTATATTTCTGTTTCTTAATTCAATTAAATTAGAATCATCGAGAAGCCAATCTAAGCAGTTTCTCAGAAATTGTTCGTTTCCGTAAAGTTGGTCAGTCAATAAATCTGCTCCTAAAGGTAAGTTTTGACCTTTCATCATTTGATTTCGGCCAATATCACCATCAGAAATAACAATCATTTTATTATTTCCAGCAACTTCATTTTTGAAATTAGGGAAACCGTTTTTCTCACTTCTATTCGCATACGCAGAGGTAAATTTACCTTCTAAACTCACCGCAAAAATCTTAGGAGTAGTAGGTTTTTCCATTACAGAAAGACTGTCAAGATTCGCCATTTCTGAAAGCTCTACATAATTAGGAACCGATTTAGCCGTGGTTCTTTCACTCGATTCGTAAAGCACTTGAGTTTTGATATTTTTTCTTCCTAAAGTATCAATTGCAGTTGGAAATTCAAATTTTACAGGATTGATGTTTTTGGTAATAGGATTGTTGTTTTCATTAATTCCCAAAGGAAAATAAGGCCAAATTAAGTTGGTGTATTGAGGATTTCCTGCCACTTCGCCAACTTGCAATCTAATCAAAGCAGATTTTTGGAAATCTTTAATCAAAGGCGCATTGATTCTCACGCCATAATTAAAGAAAAAATCAGTCATATTAATGTCGATAGGATAGGCCATGAGTTTTTTCTTGGTCATCAAAGTATCCATTTCTGCATTCACGGCGTCAATCATCCAAAGTGTTTTTCCACCGTTCATAATGTATTGGTCTAGAATCACTTTTTCACCATCAGTAAAGGCTTTTCTAGGCTTTGCAATCACCAAAGCATCCATTCTTTCTAAATTCGGAAGATCTTCTAGAGTCAACTCTTTTTTGTTTACAGGAATTACAGGACCAGCATTGTAATTTTCGAGCGTCATGTCCATAAAACTACGGAATTCATCTACTCTTAATTCATCTTGATTCACCAAAACACCTACGTTTTTCTTTTGGTCTGCCACCAAAGATTTAATGGTAGAAGCGAAGTTAAATTCCAGATTTTCAATGGATTTTGTTAGCTGTTCTGCTGCATCTATTCCCATTTGATTGGTAATGAGCGAAATAGAAGTTCCGTAACCTTTATATTTAAGCGCTGCGTAAGGAAAAAGCACGATTTGAGAAACTTTCCCATCTTTCATATCGGGCAACATAGAAGGTTGCATTCCCATTGCTTGAAGCGTGTCTTGAGACATTTTGGTCGCAATAGGATCGATGAATTTGTAATCAATTTTTGGATTGATTTTTCTGAATTCTTCCAAAAGAAACTGCGTTTCATTCTGCAATTGCTTAAAACTTGCAGGAAAATCACCTTCCAGATAAACTTCTACAGTCAGTGGTTCTTTTACAGATTTCAGCGTTTCTACCGTAGCATCAGAAAGGGTGTAACGCTTTTCTTTAGTCAAATCAAAACGATGAGAAAATACCCCGAAAATCCCTAAAAATAGGATGATGGCTGGAATAATATATTTTAAATTTTGTTTCATTAAAGTTTGAAAATAATTAATTTTGACTCAATTAATTGAATTGGATTGTTTGGATTTTTAACATATACTTCTGTAATTGAAATATTAGAATTATTTTCAATTAATTTTCTATTTTCTTCTGAATAATTAAAGTAGTTTTCGTTTGCAATTAAAGCAATAGACTGAAAATTTGCATTATAATCATAAAGTTCTAAATAATCAAAAACTTTATATGGAGGTTGCAAAAGCCACATTCCTCTTATTCGTAAATTAGTTATTTTAAGAGGATCTACATAATTTATTCTACCTATTTCATTTGTTTCAGAAAAATCAAATTCATTTGAATTTTCTAGTACATCACTTATTGAATTTTTGATATTTGTATAAACTTCTTCATCAGCAGCATAAAGTGAACCATCAATAAACCAAATAGAAGAAAGTACATTCTTTCCTTTTGGAATATGACCAATTATATAATAAAAATTTTTCTCTTCCCATAATTCACAATTTTTGCAATGGAAATTTAATAATGAACTAGTTTTAAAAAGTTTGGCTTTTGGATGTGAACTATTAAGCTGAATTTCGGAATTTAAAGCTTCCATTTTTTTTACTTCAAAAGCATCACCGTTTTTTAACATTAAATCTGGAGGAGTTTTTTTTGAACCTTCATATGAAAATATTTTAGAAAAAAGTATATTTTTTTCATTTTGATTTTCTGTTTTGAAAGTGTCTGCAAAAGCATTTTTTACAAAACTTTCGAGACCTTCTCCCATGCTTAAAGCTCTATTACTAGATAATACAACTTCTTCGATGTTCCAATTTTCTAGTTTTGATATATTGTTAATAGCTTTTAAAACATCTGTCATACTGCAATTTTTTTATTGGTTTGATTATTAGTTTTTATGGAATTACTTAAAAGTTGATTTTTAATACTTTCTGCTAAAAATTTTGCAAGATTTACAGGTACTGCATTACCAATCATCTTATATCCTGCTGCAATATTAGTATAATGAAAAATAAAATTATCTGGAAAAGTTTGTATTCTTGCACATTCTCTTACACTTAATCTTCTATATAATTCTTCTTTTCCTGGGACAAAAATTCTTACATTTTGTTCTATAAATTTCATTTTTGGAGCTTGCGGATGAATAGGGGCGTGTCTTCCTCCTGCTTGAATTGTAAATGATTGTTCATCCCAATCTCTTACTCTGTTTCTTGACATATAAATGGTAGAAAAGTCTCCAGTCATATATTCGTGGTTAGGAATTATACAATTATTACCATTTGTTTTATTTTGAGGAAGAGCTGGTAAAGCATTATTTCTTATATTAAAAATACTTTCATAAAGGGTTATTTTTTGGAACCTAGGTTTTGGAAATTGAAAAGTAAAATCTAAATCTTTTCTAATGCCAATAAAGAAAACTCTTTTTCTATCTTGAGGAACATTGTAATCACTAGCATTTAGCATATCAAATGACAGCTCATAACCAATGCCAGCATTTCTGAAAAGCTCTTTAATATTTTCTAAAGCTTCTGAATGTCTTCCTAAAAGCATTCCACTTACATTTTCAGCTAGAAAAAATTTAGGTTGTTTTGCTTCTAAGATTCTTATAAAATCATAAAAAAGTTGTCCTCTTTTATCTTTAATTCCTCTCATTGCTCCAGCTTCACTCCAACTTTGACAAGGTGGCCCACCAATAATTCCATCGCATTCAGGAACTTCATCAGAAGGAATATTTACAATACTTCTTTTATCTAAAAATGTTTCAGGATGGTTTCTTTCATAAGTTTCCCAAATTTCTTTATCATATTCATTTGCCCAAATAACATTAAATCCTGCTTGTTGAAAACCAAGATCTAAACCACCAGCTCCAGAGAAAAAAGAAACTATATTCATATTTTTTCTTCAAATTTAATTAAAATTACTTCTTCTTTTCCACAAAAATCTTCGCCAAAAACAAACTCACACCAATTACAAAAAGAAAGTAAAACACATCTTGTGTATCAATGAGACCTCTTGTAAACGCCATAAAATGATGATAAAAACCAAGGTTTTGAAGGATATAATCTGCACCTCCCAATAATTTGAAATTAGCCAATTGTTCTATCCCGAAATATAATATGAAATTCAAGAAAACGCCCAATAAATACGCCATAATTTGATTAGAAGAAAGCGAACTTGCCAAAATCCCAACCGCTGAAAATGCACCAATTAATATGATTAATCCAAAATAGCTTCCTAAAGTTGCTCCTAAATCTAAATTACCTTCAGGTACACCCAAAACATAAATAGAGTAGAGGTAAACCAATGATGGCAATAAACATAAAATCCCTACCAAAAATACGGATAAAAATTTCCCAGAAACAATTTCGGAGATTTTAAGTGGTTGAGAAAAAAGCCATTGCAAAGTGCCGTTTTGTTGTTCTTCGGCAAAAGTTTTCATCGCCAAAGCTGGAATTATGAATAAAAATAACCACGGTGAAAGCGTGAAAAAGCTTTGCAAACTGGCAGTTCCAATATCGAGAATATTAAAATCGTTCTCGAAAAAAAATAAAAATAATGCGGAAACAAAAGAAAACGCCCCGATGATAATCCATGCGCTCCAATTCCCGAAATAACTCCAAAGTTCTTTTTTTAGTATAGCAATCATAATTTGTTGGGTGTTAGATGATAGGTGTTAGATGTTTTCTAAGGATTTCACCCTACATCAAACATCCTGCATCCAACAAAATTTATTTTTTCTTATTCACCAATTTTACCGTCATCATAATAACAAACACTATAACGAAAAATCCTACAATTAATTGCCACCAATATTCTAATGCAAGGGATTTTAAAATCGCAACAAATACTACTAAAAATAGTAAAAATGTGGCTATTTCGTTGCTTTGTCTTAATTTAAGATTGGCAGTTGGCAATTCTTTTCCGTTGAGGTTTTTGATTTCTAAAACTTTTTTCCAGCACCAATAATGATAAATGAAAAGCCCGATTAGAAATATTATTTTTACATAAAACCAAGGTAATGAGTCGTTAATAATTAATAAATCACTTCTTAAGTACAACATCCAAATCCCGAAAACGGTCATCAAAACAAATGCTGGTACGGTAATGATATTCCACAATCTTCTCGCCATAAAGACATATTGTTCTCTTAAGACTTCTTTTTTCGGTGATTCAAAATCGTCAGTATCTTTATAATACACAAAAATCCTTACAAGGTAAAAAATCCCTGCAAAGTAGCTTACCATAAAGATAATATGTAATGCTTTTATAATTAAATAAGTCATAGTAATTTATGATTTACGATTTACAATTTACGATTTTTCAACTTCTAACTTCCTTCATTCAAACTGAATATAAATTTTATCTCCTACTTTTAATCCGAACAAAGAGTTGGCTCCGTTTCTGTTGGTGCCTTTATAAATGGTGATTTCTAATAAATCTTGTTCGTTAAAAATGGCAGAAGCTTTACCGTGATATTCGGTTTCTTTTTCCCAGTCTGTTACAATATCGGTGTATTTTCTATGAATATTTTTGAGTAAAATATTTCTGATGTTAATTTCGTGATTTTCAAAATTAACTGCTGTTTTTTCGAATAAAACTCTAGGAATATTGGTTACACAATTGCCAAAATTGTCTATATACATTACTTCGCCAATCATAATTTTTTCGGCTTCATTGAAATAAGGTTTTGGGAAGATAATTTCTTTGTAATTTTTAATTTTTCTACCAATAAGTTCGGGTAAACCTCCGTTACTAATATGTGCCGCTACTGGAGCAAAAATATCTACACTGGCAAACTTCACGTTATCATCAAATCGGTTATTGATGGTGATTTCGTAGATGGCTTCTGGTTTTACATCATAAAAAATAAGGCTCAACAAACCATTATCCGCAGAAATGAAGTAATGTCCGTCTGCTTTTACTAATATATTTTTTCGATCTTTATGAAAAAAACTATCCACAGAAATAATATGGATGCTTTCTTTGGGGAAATTTACATATGCATTTCTCACGATATATGCGGTTTGTAGCAGGTTGTAAGCACCAATCTGATGAGAGATGTCAATAATTTTAGCTTCGGAATTTAGCTGTAATATATTGCCCTTAATTGCTGCAACTCTGTGGTCCACCGTTCCATAATCTGAAGTTAAAGTAATTATTGGCATTTTTTAATGAAATAAATGTTTGAAAAAACAAAGATATTGCTTATTTTTGGTAAGATAAAATTTTTAAAAACAGAATATCTTGTACGAACTAACCTATGAAATTTCCGGCATTAATACCAAAACTTTTTATGGTGTTAACAATCAGTTTTTTAATCTGATAAAATCTAGCTTTCCTACCCTTAAAATTACGGGCAGAGATCATTTTATTTTTGCAATGGGCAACCAAGAAACCTTAGATGTTTTTAAACAAAAATTAGATGATGTAGTGAAATACATTTTTAAAAATAATTCTATAGAATTAAAGGAATTAGAAAGCATTTTGAAAATAAAAGACGAAGCCGAAAAACAATTGGTTTTTGACCAAGATATTATTGTAAAAGGAGTAAACGGTAAAATCATAAAAGCCAAAACCACCAATCTGAAAAAATTGGTAAAAGAATCTGAAAAGAAAGATATGGTTTTTGCAATTGGGCCTGCCGGAACAGGTAAAACCTATACCAGTGTAGCTTTGGCGGTTCGTGCGCTTAGAGATAAAGAAGTCAAGAGAATTATTCTAACCAGACCAGCGGTAGAAGCGGGCGAAAGTCTTGGTTTTCTTCCTGGTGATTTAAAGGAAAAACTAGATCCATATTTACAGCCATTGTATGATGCACTTAGGGATATGATTCCTCACGAAAAACTAGAAGGTTTTATGGAAAAAAAAGTGATAGAAGTAGCACCTTTGGCTTTTATGCGTGGCAGAACATTAGATGAAGCCTTCGTTATTCTAGACGAAGCACAGAATACAACTCATTCTCAGATGAAAATGTTTTTGACCAGAATGGGAATGAATGCCAAATTTATCATTACAGGTGATCCTTCGCAGGTAGATTTACCACCGAAAATGCATTCTGGACTGAAAGAAGCAATGCGTATCTTAAAAAATGTACCCGAAATTGGTTTTGTACATCTTACAGAAGAAGATGTAGTGAGACACCCAGTGGTAAAAAAGATTATTTTGGCTTACAATGCAGAGGAAAAAAGACAGCGAGAAGAGTAGTTATTCACTTATTCACAATGAGTTATGGGTATTGTTGCTATTTAACATAATATAATATATTGTTAATAATTTGTGAGTATTGCTTCAAAGTTTTACTTTTGTCTCTTAATTTCAAATTAATAACAAATTATGAAAAAGCTATTTTTAGTAGGTGCATTAGCACTTTTCGGAGCTATGAATGCTCAGACTGCAAAATCTTCAAACGGAGCAACTGCAAAAGGAAAATGGGTAATTGAAACAAATGCAGGATCTCCCTTACATTATTTAGGAGGTAGTACAGCTTTTAGCCTTACTTCGGTAGATGGAGAAACTATATGGAATGTTGGTGCAGAAGGCGGTTATTTTGTTGCTGACAATTTTGCTGTTAAGGCAGGGTTAGGATATGGTGATTTTGGAGGAGATGATTTAGTTACTTATAGATTAGGTGCTCAATACTATTTTAATGGAAATATTCCTGTAGGTGTGGATTTTACTGGTGCTAGTACAGATGGAGAAAGTGTAAATTATGTAGGAGTAGAAGGTGGTTATGCTTGGTTTGTTGCCCCAAATGTGGCAATTACGCCAAAGGTAAGGTATAATATTACTACAGATGATAATAAAGCACCAAGTTCTTTCCAAGGGCTAATCGGTTTTTCTTTATTTTTCTAAGAAAATACATCTGTTAAACTAATAAAAAACCTGAGAATTTTCTCAGGTTTTTTATTGAAATTTTAAATTTTATTTCCCGAAAAGGTTACCACCCATTCCTGGCATATTAGGCATTCCTTTGCCCATCATTTGCATCAATTGTTTTCCTTGTGGGCCTTGCATCATCTTCATCATTTTACCCATTTGGTCGAACTGTTTCATAAGACCGTTTACATCTTCTATTTTCCTACCGCTACCTCTGGCAATTCTTTTCTTACGGTTCATATCTATGATAGAAGGTCTTCTTCTTTCGTCAGGCGTCATAGAATGAATAATGGCTTCTATATGTTTGAAGGCATCATCATTAATATCAACATCTTTTATGGCTTTTCCTACTCCTGGTAACATTCCCATGAGGTCTTTCATATTACCCATTTTTTTAATTTGCTGAATTTGTTTTAAGAAATCATCAAAACCGAATTCATTCTTTGCGATTTTTTTGTGTAATTTTTTCGCTTCTTCTTCATCAAATTGTTCCTGAGCTCTTTCTACTAATGAAACCACATCTCCCATTCCTAGGATTCTGTCTGCCATCCTTTCTGGATAGAATAGGTCTAGCGCTTCCATTTTTTCTCCGGTAGAGATAAATTTGATGGGTTTATTCACCACAGAGCGAATAGTAAGTGCAGCACCACCTCTGGTATCTCCATCTAATTTAGTAAGAACTACCCCGTTATAATCTAAAACGTGGTTAAAGGCTAGAGCGGTATTTACAGCATCTTGCCCCGTCATAGCATCTACTACAAAAAGTGTTTCGGTAGGTTTTACTGCTAGGTGAACTTTTCTTATTTCGTTCATCATCGCTTCGTCTATAGCAAGACGACCTGCAGTATCTATAATCACTACATCGTGTTTGTTTTCTTTAGCAAACTTGATGGCATTTTCTGAGATTTCTACAGGGTTTTTGTTTTCTATTTCTTTGTAAATAGTAACGCCTACTTGGTCTGCCAATACAGTTAACTGGTCTATAGCAGCAGGTCTATACACATCACAAGCTACCAATAAAGGTTTTTTTGCTCTTTTTGATTTAAGATAATTTGCTAATTTTCCTGAGAAGGTAGTTTTACCAGAACCTTGTAAACCTGCAATCAAAATGATGGTAGGGTTGGCAGAAAGGTTAATCCCTTCTTGTGTACCGCCCATAAGATCTACCAGTTCATCGTGAACAATTTTGGTCATTAATTGTCCTGGGGTGATAGAGGTTAATACATTTTCACCAAGTGCTTTGTCTTGTACTCTTTTGGTAAGGTCTTTAGCAACTTTGTAATTTACGTCTGCATCTACCAAAGCACGGCGAATTTCTTTCACCGTTTCAGCTACGTTGATTTCTGTAATTTTACCGCGTCCTTGTAGGTTTTGTAACGCTTTATCTAGCTTGTCCTGAAGACTATTAAACATAGTTTATGATTTTAAGATGTGCAAAAATAAGGAATTTTGTTGATTTGTATTAGGATTTTATTGGTTTCGTAGAGAATCATGTTTTATTAGAAGGCTAGACAAGATATTTATTACCTCAAAAAGAATAAAAACATTAATAGTAAAGTGTAGATTATAGCACGAATTTTACTACAACAATCACTAAAGCGCATAAAAAAAACGACCTCAATAGAGATCGTTTTAATTTTTATAGAAAATACTTAGAGTATTAGTTCGCTAACTTTACGTTTACGGCGTTTAATCCTTTTTTTCCTTGTTCCACTTCGTACGTAACTTTGTCGTTCTCGCGGATGCTTCTTGTACCCAAACCAGATGAGTGTACAAAGATGTCTGCTCCACCATTAGTTGGAGTAATAAATCCGAAGCCTTTTGCTTCGTTGTAAAATTTTACGGTGCCTTCTTGCATGGTAATTTTGTTATAAATTGTTGTTATTTTACTAATTGTATATTGATGGCAGAAAAACCTTTAGCTGATCTTTCTTTTTCAAAAGAAACTTTATTTCCCTTTTTAAGAGGAACCGAACAATTGTTCTGGTGGAAAAATATATTCTCTTTAGAACGGTCTTCGGTAATAAAACCGTAGCCTTTTTCGCTAAAGAAAGTAATAATTCCTGTTTTTAGTTTTTCTTCTGCTTCTATAGGCGCAGCCCCTAGTTGGATGTCTTCTAGAGAGATTTCGTCTCTTTTTTCGGGTGGCGTGTTGGTAATTCTCCCGAATTCATCTACATAAGAAAACATTTGTTCTAAATCTTTTCCTTTGTTATTGTTCTCTTTACGCTCTTCTCTTCGGAGCGCTTTTTCTTTTTGTTTTTGAAGTTTTTTCTTAAAATTTTCTTTTTTTGAGAAAGAATCTGCCATAAATAATATTGTTCTATTTGTTTTTAAAATTGTAAAGTCATTACCAAAATTATTTGGTTTTTAGCGTGCATAGATGGTCTGTCTGTTTTTTCAGAAAAAACATAAGACTTGCTCTGTCATATCTTGCGAGGTTTTGATAGGAAGGTATTTTGCCTTGTTTCGTTTTCAGTGCTGTGCATCATTTTAATGAATTAATGTTAAAAAAAGGGGCGCTGAAAAAGCAAAAACTGAAAAAGAGAAAACGAGATTCTAAACTGTAACAGATAGCAAAGGCAGTAACCTATTTTAATAAATATATTGCAAAGATACACTAAATAAATGGAATAGCCTAATTAGGTGAGCGATGTACGATTTTAGATTTTCTCTAATCAATTTTTATTAAGTACAATCAGCTTTGGTTTAACATTTAGGCATAAAAAAGCCCCCTGATTATGGACAAGAGGCGATCCAAATGTTTTAGCTCACAAGCATCTAATTTTTTTATATTGTTCGTGAAACATTCAAGAATTAATCAATAAAAAAGGCGAGTTGCCCCGCCTTGAATGTTTTCACAACGGAATAATCCTTATTGTGAATTGCTTTCGAATGCAAATGTAAAATAAAAAAAATAATCAGCATAGGGGAAATCCGTATTTTTATATAAAAGTTTCTTTTTAAATTTATACAATTTTAAAAAACTTAATAATTATGACTAAAAATATACTCGGACTAGACTTAGGAGTATCTTCAATTGGATGGGCTCTTGTTCAGGAAGATTCTGAAAATTCTGAAAACAATAAAATCATCAAATTAGGAGTTCGTGTAAATCCATTAACTGTTGATGAACAATTAAATTTTGAAAAAGGAAAACCAATTACAACCAATGCAGGAAGAACTTTAGCCAGAAGTGCGAGAAGAAATCTTCAACGGTTTAAGTTAAGAAGAGCCAATCTTATTGATGTTTTAAAGAAAAATAATATTCTTAAAAAATCTGACTTACTTGCCGAAGTTGGCAAAAATTCAACATTTCAAACTCAGGAATTGAGAGCAAAAGCAGCAAGAGAAAAAATAGAACTTTCAGAATTTGCCAGAGTCTTGCTTCTTATCAATAAAAAAAGAGGATATAAAAGCAGCCGTAAAGCTAAAAATGATGAAGATGGACAAATTGTAGACGGAATGGCTGTTGCCAAAAAATTGTATGAAGAGAATTTAACACCCGGAGAATATTCATATCAACTTTTGCAGCAAGAAAAAAAACAACTACCTGATTTTTACC
>ERZ650307.896-NODE-896-length-16986-cov-5.334239_pt1 | contig 16986 bp, 17 predicted proteins | sample MGYA00376243_ERZ650307 | MGnify/ENA primary metagenome ERZ650307 (study PRJEB26733, sample SAMN07839242) | wastewater metagenome | biome: urban; feature: artificial channel; material: waste water | place: USA: North Carolina | collected 2016-03-31 ... | reverse complement strand
GAATCGAACCCCCGATACCGCCGTGAAAGGGCGGTGTCTTAACCGCTTGACCAACGGGCCACTGGCTCCCCGAGTAGGACTCGAACCTACGACCGATCGGTTAACAGCCGATTGCTCTACCGACTGAGCTATCGAGGAATAAAAATGGAGCGGAAAACGAGATTCGAACTCGCGACCCCCGCCTTGGCAAGGCGGTGCTCTACCGCTGAGCTATTTCCGCATGTCACAACAGAAACTATTTTAGCACTTCGATTTCGGTTTGTCAAGCAAATTTTTTAATTTGTTTGATTTCTCATCCGTTATCAGTTCGTCGTTCCTGACTGCTCTATTATAATATCAAAGGAACGGTTCCCTGTCAACAGTAATTTTAAAAAAATTTCACGAAATTTTTACAACCGACTTTTACAGGCAGTGGCTCCTCCTCCGAGGAGCCCTTACCTGCAAGTACACCGTTAAGCCTCAAGCACCAAGACACGGCTTCTATTCATCAATAGCGTCGTCAAAAATGGTGAACACGTTAGGGATTGGTAAATCCATAGAACCTACACCGCGACCGATATGAGCGGCGCTGTCCGCAGCGGTCATCATGGCCACTACCGCTTCTTGAATGGCTGCTTTGCCCTGCGGTAGCGCACGGTTAGCATTTAAGGTCTTCACGAGCGTAGCCCCTGTGGGCGTTACTAACTCGCCATGAACCGGCGTTACATAGGTAGGAAAGCCCGTTAAGAGACGCGCTGTGGCAGGAGTGGGGATACTCATTTCACCATGGGCACAATGAACGGTGCCCTGGCCTACGTGAAGCGGCGAGAACACGATGCCTTCCACCTTGAGGTAGTCAAGGCATATCATAGTGCCCACAATGTCGATAATGCAGTCGATGGCGCCCACCTCATGGAAATGAACTTCCTCCGGCGTGCTGTTGTGTACCGCTGCTTCCGCTTCTGCTAACGACCAGAACGCCGCAACAGCACGGTCCTTCACTTCATTGGGCAAATCGGCATTTTGGATAATTTCGCGAATTTCCGTAAAGCCGCGATGCTCACCGTGATGATGCAAGCCGTCATTATGAGCCATAGCGTGTACATCATGGCCGATTTCCGCGTGATGGTCACCGTGGTCGCCATGATCTTCATGATGATGGTCGCCATGTTCATGGGCATGGTCGTGATCGTGATGATGGTCATCGCCATGGGCGTGGTCATGGTCATCTTCGCCTAAGATTACGTTAAAATAGATACCGGTAATGCCCAGCTTATTGCGCTTTTCACACACCAAGCGATAGCCGGCCAAATTGAGCTTCGCCAGCTGCTTTTCCAGGTACTCGAAAGGCACGCCGTAATCGAGCAAGGCACCGATGAGCATGTTGCCGCTAACGCCGGACATAGCCAGCCCTTGTAACAATTTCATATACATCCTCCGTTCTTTTATGCGTAAGCGCGTGCTAGACCGCGCTGCCTACCGTCCCCTAGTGCTCCCACTAGGTCGCGATACAGCGATAATGCCTCACACGCGCTTATACGCTATACGGCGATTAACGGCCGTCCTGACGTTTATTACCAGGGCCGTCTTCCGCAACCGTTACGGCTGCTTCGCCAAAGGTTTTCATATCATTGAGCATATGGAGCGATGCGTCCAACAGGGACAGGCCCAACACGGAGCCTAAGGCTTCGTCCATAGTGAAGTTATAATGCAAGAATCCGTGCATATCCAACCATTTCATCTGCGATTTGTGAATCGGTTCCTGGAATACAGCGGACGGGAAGGCAAAGTCCTTAGCCAACGGGTCGATAGCCGTTGCCAAGAGCAAAGCCGCACCGGTTACTGCCGTGTCGATAACAACGGCCATGCGACGCTGCGCTGCGCCTAAGATAAAGGCCGTCAGCGTTGCGATTTCCGGTGTGCCCACGGTCTGTAACACGTGAAGCGGATTTTCAGCGCTTAACTGGTAGCGCGCCATCGTCGCCGTTAACCGTTCTGCCTTTTCCTGAATGGACAAGGTGCATTCGTTATCCGTTAAGAGCTGTGCCATCGGGTAACCTGTAATCGCAGCGGTTACCGCTAAAGCGCTGAGGAAGGTACGTTCCCCAACGGAGCCAAGGGCTACGGCCTGCACGCCTTTTTTGTAGAATTCATCGGCAAGCTGATCACCTAAGGCTAAGGCCTTTTCCATGTCTTCTTCAGACATAGCGGGCTGCATAGCGAAGAAGTGAGCGCCGCGGGCTACGTGTTCGTCGCGAACACCTTCAATACCATCTACGGGTAATTCCAAGCCTACGTTGACGATAGTAACGTCTGCATCGAGCTTACGAGCCGCCCCATGAGTCACACTGTGGCCAGAGGCAAGTCGTTTCACAGCGGCGAGACTTTCCACGCCATGGGTATGGTTCTGCGGTCCATCGACGGCCGTATCACCGGCTACGATGAGCACGGCGTTTTTGATGTGATTCGGCTGCGGCACGCCGTAAATACCGGCTAAGCGAACCGCCATTTTTTCCAGCTGTGCCAAGCTGTGAAGGGGTTTTGTCAAGTTATCTACACGAAGCTGGCACGCTTCCATAGCGTCATTATCTAATGCGTGAATCATTGGCTGTTTCATTAGCGAGCACCTCCGTCCAATTCGTTATACATGCGAACAGCTAAGTCGAGCATGCCCATCTGAATGGAGCCGCCAGACGCTTCGCCTAAACAAAGACCGAGGTCTACATACGCTTCGAGGCCTAAAACGCCTAAGGCTTGCTTATGCGCTTTTTCGGCAGACAAGTGCGCTGCCATTACGTGGTCCATCGTAGCCGGCGCAATGGAATGCGCAACTAAGGCGCAAACCGTGGTGTTAAAGCCATCGATCATAACCATGGCGTTATTGGCAGCCGCACCTAAGATGATACCGGTAATACACGCGAATTCGAAACCGCCGACGCTGCACAAAATGCCGAAACCGTCATCCTTGGCTACGTCCTGGTATTTAACCAATGCATCGTGTACAACCTTCTGTTTAACCTTCAAGCGTTCATCAGAAATATTAGTGCCACGGCCCGTAGCGGCTTCCGCATCAAGACCGGCAAATTTAGCGGTCATAACGGCGCTGGACGTGGTGTTAGCAATGCCCATTTCCCCAACGAGGAACACGTCATAGCCTTCGGCCACCTTTTCGTTAACCAAAGCAATGCCCGCTTCCATGGCTTCAATAGCCTGGGCCGGCGTCATGGCCGGTTCTTCTAAGAAATTCTTCGTGCCATAAGCAATTTTGTGATGATGAAGACCCGGTACGTCGCTCATATCAGCAGCAATACCAACGTCGATTACTTCCATATCGGCACCGCAATAGTTAGCCAATGCATTGGCACCGGCTCCCTTCGGGATTAAGTAATTGCGAGTCATGCCAACAGTTACATCAACAGGATAAGCACTAACGCCCATTTTAGCGACGCCGTGGTCAGCACAGGCAATAATCATGCACGGCTTCGGCAAACGCGGCGGCAATTCATTGGTCGCCATCGCATAAATGCCTACCATATCAGCTAACTTACCATAGGAGCCATAGGGTGTATTGGCTTCCCACTTCTTGGCGATAGCATCGCCAATAGCCGTATCCTTGGGAGTAATCTTTTTCAAGGTTTCTTCGTATAAACTCATCATAACCTCCTACAACGCTGCAAAGCTGTCGCGAATCCCCTTAGCGCGACGCAAATATGCTTCTAAACCTTCCTCATCACCTTGTTCTAACAAACGGCGCAATTCACCAAGCTGTGCCTCTACGGCACCTAAGGCCTTCAAAACACCAAGGCGGTTACCGCCGATTATTTCACGCCACATCGAAGGCTGACCACCGGCTACGCGGGTAATATCCCGAAAACCACCGGCTGCCAACCGCAAGCGCAAATCGCCGAGCTCATCACCGCCGGCTACGGTGGCCACCACAGCGGCCATCAGGTGCGGCATATGACTCACCACGGCTAATAAGTCATCGTGGTCAGCTAAAGGAAGCGTTTCAATGCGGCTGCCTACGAGACGGCCCCACTCGGTTAACTCCGCGGCGTCGTCTGCATTCCAGCCTCGTTCCTCGCTATCCGTTAAAACAATCCACGTGCACTTTTCAAATAAATCGGAGTGAGCCATCTCATAGCCGCCCTTTTCCGAGCCCGCCATAGGATGAACCGATACGAAATGAACGCCGATAGGCAATACCTCGTGTACGGCAGCGGCGAAGTTTGTCTTCGTGCTGGACACGTCGGTAATGAGCTGACCTGGTCGCAAGCAATGCCTGAACTGCTTGAGCATGGCTGCATTCGTATCCGGCGGCAGCGCAAACACGATAATATCCGCATCAGTGAGTACCGATTCCGGATCCGTATACGCCGCTTCTACGACGCCATCATCGAGGGCCGCCGCGCACACTTCAGCGCGCCGCGCGTACCCGATAAGGCGATAATCACTGCGCTCGTGTAACGCCTTCGCCAGTGAACCGCCTAACAAACCAAGTCCTACAATTCCTACCGTCTTACTCATGTCTCTCATTCCTCTCCTACGCTATCAAAAGCCTTATGCCGGCGCAATGAGCTTTCGATTCTTCCATTTGCCGCTATGCCAACGCCATACGAAAATGAGTGCACGCACGCATTCATCGATGGCCATAGCGATCCAAATTCCTACTAAGCCCCAGCCTAAGTGAATACCCAAAATATAAGCTAGGTTAACAGCGCACAGCCACATGCCAAATATGCCGACAAACATGGGCGTCCGTATATCGCCGGCAGCCTGCAAGCATTGTACCATGATAATGTTAACAGACCGACCGATTTCAAGAAAAATCTCGATTAACAAAATTGTGTGGCCTAATTTCAGCACCTCCGGATCATCGGTGAAGATGCTAAAAATATGGTCACTAAATATATAAAATGTCGTAGCTAAAGCAATACTAATGGCCATGCCAAACCACATGGTGCGCCACACGCGACGAGAAATTTCCTCTTCCCGATCCGCACCGACGAGGAACCCAACGATAATCTGGGCCGCATTGGCCAAGGCGATAGTGTACATGTAACAGAACATAGCTACAATGTACGCATACACCTTTGTGTTAATAACCACTAAGCCAAAGACGTTGACCATCTTCATAATCGTAGTCTGGGACAGCTGATAAGACAGCGTTTCGCCACCGGACGGCACACTAATGTGGAGCAAGCCCTTAAGTGTTTGCCACGGGAACGGCCGCAGGTACTGCCAGGATAATTTCACCGGCAGCTGGGTCTTAAAGAGCACGAAGATGATAAGAAGGCCTATGCCCTTAGAAAGCGATGTGGACAAGGACACGCCAAACACGCCGAGCGACGGGATGGGGCCCCAACCAAAGATGAGAATGGCATTGCTCAAAATGTGCACCACGTTCATCACCGCTGCCACACACATGGTGATGATAGGCAGCTTATAGCCGCGGAACGTAGCCACAAAGGCAGTGTACACGCCGGTTATGGGAATACTGAACGCCACGATGGTCATATAGAGACTGGTATCATCCATGATGTCCGCCGGCACGCCCAACCACGTGAAAAACGTGCGATGGAAGATCCAAATACAAGTGGCCGCCGTCAAGCTGAACACAAAGTTAAAGGCCACGCTGACGGTGCACACTTCATTGATCTTCTCCGGCCGCTTTGCCCCTAAATATTGAGCGATCAATATGGTGGACGCCGTACTCATCACCGTTATGAGCATGATAAAAATGTTCATAATCTGGTTCGCGTTAGCCACCGCTGCTACGGCTGGCTGCGAATAATGACTCATCATGAATTGGTCAATATTGCCTACCAGCATTTGTAAAAATATTTCAATAAAAATGGGCCAGCTTAGGGTGACTACCGATAAGCTGGCACTTTTACCGGGCGTGCGCATTACACGGTACCGATTTTAACTAACGCATCGTTGCGGATTAGCGTTTCCCAATCCTGGACTAACGCATATTTTGCATTGGCATTGGCTAAATCCCAGTTTTCACCTTCAGGGAACCAATGACTGGGCAAGCATCCGCTTTTAGCAAAGTTAATAGCCAAGCCCATGCGGCGCACTTCACGCGCCGCCCACCAGGCCCCAACAGCGTCACGACCGTCATAGAAAACGTCTTCTAAGCCCGTGTCGTGAAGCCATAACTGGATTTCATCCCAGTACTCCTTGGGAATATTGCCATCAACCAACCATTCGCGCAAGCTTTTCTGCGCCGCCGCACGCACCTCTGCTTTAGACTCAATCATTAGCGGGCCTCCTCTTCACGACTATGCATGAAGTCGATGTATTCTTCCCCCCATACCTGTAAAGCCTTGAGCACGTCTTTGAACTGAAGTCCAATAGGACTCAGCGAATATTCTACTTTTGGCGGAATCTGATTATATACTTTACGGCAAATCAAGCCGTTACCTTCCATCGTGCGCAATTGCTTGGTCAACGTTGCCTGCGTAATAGGCGCTAACAACCGTTCCAATTCCTTGAAACGAAGAGGGCCATCTTCTAAATGATGTAAAATCAACAACGTCCACTTACCGGTCAGTACCTTCTGCACCGTTACATAGGGACATTTACCAATTAACGTGGTATTATCCACCTTTTCAGTGACTTCGTTTTTGTCTTGCTGTTTACCGTTCGGCATAGACTCTCACTCCTTTCACTAAGAGTAACACATATTCAATTCTAACTATTTATGTAAATAACGTTTTCTGTGAAATAAACTACTTCCCAGCCAGCAATGCGAAGGCTTCGTCAGCTACGGCCAAGGTGTGTTCCACATCGCGAGCGCTGTGTTTATCAGATACGAAATTGCTTTCGTACTGGCTCGGTGCATAGTAAATACCATGTTCCAAGCAATAGCGGAAGAACTTCGTGAACGCCGCCATATCACAAGCGTTGGCATCGTCGAAGTTGCGAACCGGTTTATCGCTGAAGAACAACGTAAACATGGAACCTACCTGCTGTACCTGTACAGGGATACCGTGCTTAGCAGCGCGTTCGCGAAGGCCATCGCAAAGCTCAGTCGTAATAGCTTCCACGCGCTTGAAGATGGTCGGGTCACGCTGCAAAATCGACAGCGTAGCAAGACCAGCCGTCATAGCGATGGGGTTACCACTTAAGGTACCGGCCTGATATACAGGACCGGCCGGTGCTACACAGCTCATGATGTCGCGACGACCGCCAAAGACAGCCATCGGCATGCCGCCACCAACGATTTTACCAAGGCAGGTCAAATCCGGTTTAATGCCGAATTTTTTCTGAGCCCCACCGGCGCTGGCGCGGAAACCGCACATAACTTCGTCGAAGATAAGTACGGAGCCGTGTGCTTTCGTAAGCTCACGCAACGCTTCGAGGAAACCCGGTACCGGCGGTACACAGCCCATGTTACCGGCTACCGGTTCTACGATAACAGCGGCGATTTCATCGCCCTGTTCATTAAACAACTTTGTAATGGCGTCGATGTCATTGTACGGTACCGTAATAGTATCCGCTACTACTCCTGCCGGTACGCCCGGGCTATCCGGTACGCCGAAGGTAGCGAGGCCACTGCCGGCCTTTACGAGCAAGCAGTCGCTATGACCATGGTAGCAACCGATAAATTTCACGATTTTGTCGCGACCGGTAAAGCCACGCGCCACGCGAAGCGCACTCATGGTTGCTTCCGTACCGGAGTTAACCATACGCACCATTTCCATATTCGGCATGAAAGCCTGAATCTTCTTAGCTACTTCGGTTTCCAGCAGCGTCGGTGCGCCATAGCTGGTACCGCGCAATACCGCTTCCTGCAAAGCGGCTACGACTTCCGGCTGCGCATGGCCTAAGATCATCGGACCCCAGGACAATACATAGTCGATATATTCGTTACCATCAATATCATAAATACGGTCGCCGGCTGCCGAGCTGATGAACGGCGGTTCCGACCCTACACTGCGGTAGGAGCGCACCGGGCTGTTAACGCCGCCCGGCATATATACCTTAGCTTCCTGAAAAGCTTTTTTAGATTTTTCCGAAGTATACATAAGCGAATCTCCTTATTTTTCGTTAAGCCAACGAGCTACATCTAACGCATGGTACGTGATGATAATCTTCGCACCGGCGCGTTTCATGGATAACAGCGTTTCCAGCACAATGCGTTTTTCATCGATAACGCCTTGGGCCGCCGCTGCTTTGACCATGGCATATTCGCCGCTTACATTGTAAACAGCTAAGGGATAATCGAAGTTATCACGCGCTTCACGAACAATATCCAAATAGGACAACGCCGGTTTGATCATGATAATGTCGGCACCTTCGCGAATATCTGCTTCGATTTCGCGCATTGCTTCCAAACGGTTTGCTTCGTCCATCTGGTAGCCCTTGCGGTCACCAAATTCCGGTGCAGAATGTACGGCATCGCGGAATGGACCATAGTAAGCACTGGCATATTTAGCAGCGTAGCTCATGATGGCTACATTGCTATAGCCAGCTGCGTCTAAGGCTTCGCGAATAACACCAACGCGGCCATCCATCATGTCCGACGGTGCTACCATCTGGGCACCGGCTTCGGCATGACTAACGGCAACCTTAGCCAATAACGGCAAGGTTTCGTCATTTAATACGTCGTGACCATCTACAACGCCGCAGTGGCCCGTAGAGGTATACTGGCACAAGCAAACGTCAGATACGACGATAAGCTCCGGCACCGCTTCGCGAATAGCTTTAATAGCCTGCTGTACCGGCTGGCTCATATCCCACGCCGCGGAACCTTCCGGATCCTTGTACGTCGGCAAGCCAAAGATTTCAACGCCAAGAACGCCTAATTCATAAGCTTCTTTGGCTAATTTTACGGCTTCGTCCACGGAAACGTGGTACTGACCGATAAGGGACGGAATCGGATCCTTAACACCTTCTCCGGGCACTACGAAAATCGGATAAATTAAATCTTCCGTCTGTAATGTCGTTTCCCGTACTAATGCGCGCATAGCCGGCGAAGTACGCAGGCGGCGCGGGCGATATGTCAAATCAACCATTTAAAATCGTCTCCTTTTCCGTTAAATTGTAATGGAACTACTCATTATATCGCGCTCCCCCGATTAAGGCGCAACGCGATTAAATGCTATCTATTTGGTAGCGTCTTGTAAAATCATATCCACCATGGCCGGAATGGTGAAGGTTTCGCTAATCAAGTCCGGCGCAATGCCATGTTCGGTGCACGTAGCGGCCGTAATCGGTCCAATACAAGCAACCTTTGCTTTCTTAATCAGCTGCGCCCCATCATCGCCTAAGAGACCTAAGGTATTGGTCACTGTCGACGAGCTGGTGAACGTAATATAGTCAACGGACTGATTAGCCAGCGCATCGCGCAAGGCTTCACGCTTCGAATCATCCGGTACTGTTTCATACAAGCGAACCACATTGACATCGAGTCCGGCTGCGGTCAAGCCATCATGAATAACGGCGCGTGCCGTCTTCGGCTGTACTAAGAGCACCTTGTCGCCATCCTTTAAGATAGGACGAAGGGCACCTACAACTGCTTCACCACGGAAGTTAGCCGGAATCACATCGGCGTAAATGCCGTGTTTTTCCAATGCCTTCGCCGTAGCACTGCCAATGGCGCATACAGCGGCGGTGCCTAAAGCACGGGCATCCTTATGTTCCTTGCGGAGCACATCGAAGAAGTAGCGAACCCCTTCGGCGGACGTGAACACAACAGCTTTATAAGCGCTGGCGTTCAACACGGTTTTCACTGTCTGTGCCGCTAAGAATAACGGCTGCGTCTTAATGGCCGCCGCTTCGATAACGTTGGCGCCTAAGTCGCGTAGGGCGTCACCGAAGGTGCCAGCCTTGCTCTGAGCGCGAGTTACTACAATGGTGCAACCAAACAACGGCTTGTTGTCGAACCAACGAAGCTTTTCGCGAAGATTTACAACGTCGCCTACCACGATGAGCGCCGGTGCTTTAAGTCCTGCTTTTTCTACATCGTCAGCTACGTGTTCAAGGTCAGACACCAAGGTTTCCTGCGTACTCTTAGTGCCCCAACGAATTACCGCTACCGGCGTCTTCGGGGAGCGGCCATTAGCCATTAGCTTTGCCGAGATAATCGGCAAATTGCCAATACCCATAACGAAGCACAGCGTATCTACGGCTGTTGCCAGGCCTTCCCAATGAATGCCGGACACGCTCTTCGTCGGGTCTTCATGACCGGTTACAACGGCAAAGGACGTAGCCATAGCGCGCTGCGTTACCGGAATCCCCGCATAGGCCGGCGCAGAAATAGCGGACGTTACGCCCGGTACAAATTCAAAGGGCACACCGGCTTCGACGAGGGCTAACGCTTCTTCGCCGCCGCGACCAAATACTAAGGGATCGCCGCCTTTAAGGCGAGCTACCACTTTACCCTTTAACCCGCGGTCCACCAATAATTCGTTGATTTCATATTGGTGTAACGTATGATTACGGCACTGCTTGCCGGCGTAAATAATCTCCGCATCCGGGCGCGCCCAGCGGAGCAACGTTTCGTCAGCCAAATAATCGTATACGATAACGTCTGCTTTTTCGATGCATTCGCGACCCTTTACGGTTATGAGTTTAAAATCACCGGGGCCAGCCCCGATTAAATAGACAATGCCGCTCATTTCAAGATCCCCCTCTGTTTCAGATCTGCAATAATGGTTTTACCGCCTTCTTCGTATAAAGCCTTTGCCAGATTGCGGCCAATAATGTCGGCGGACTTAGCCGGGCCGGACATTTCGCCTTCATAGCAATTTTGGCCATCCACGGAGGCAATGAGTGCTTTTAAGGTCAACTGACCGCGATGAATGGTGCCGTGTACGCCCATAGGCACCTGGCAACCACCGTCGAGCTGGCGGAGGAAGCTTCGTTCGCCGGACGTAATCCACATAGTGTCTTCGTCATTTAAGGGCTTTAACATGTCCAGCATTTCCTGGTCATCGGCGCGGCATTCAATAGCCAACGCACCTTGACCTACGGCTGGGATCATTTCATCAACGGTGAAAACCTGGGTAATTTTATCGTCAAGGCCTAAGCGCTTAAGACCGGCCTGAGCCAGCACAATGGCGTCGAAGCCTTCTTCGTCTAATTTGCGGAGGCGCGTCTGCACATTGCCGCGAAGCACGGAAATCTTCAAATCCGGACGGCGATGCAACAGCTGTGCCTGACGGCGCAAGCTACTGGTGCCCACCTTCGCCCCTAAAGGCAACGCGGACAACACCTTATATTTTGGTGAAATCAACGCATCGCAAGGCACCTCGCGCTTCGTAATGGCCCCTAAGGTCAAGCCTTCCGGCAAGTCCGTCGGCATATCCTTCAGGCTATGAACGGCTAAGTCAACGGAACCGTTGCGCATAGATTCTTCCAGCTCTGCCGTAAATAAACCTTTACCGCCGATTTCGGCCAAGGGCTTCTCTAAAATGCGGTCCCCTTGCGTGCTATGATGTACTAATTCAACTTCACAATTCGGATACAAGCGTTTCAGCTCACTGGCTACAAACTCAGCCTGCCACAACGCTAATTGACTGCTCCGGGTGCCGATTCGTATTTTGTCTCTCATAAGGATTCTCTCTCCTTCGTCAGATCAAACATTTCGTGAAACAGCTGCCAGTACTGATTTTCTTCTTCCTTACCGGCCACTTCGCCGAAGCGAATCATAGGATCGCGCAACAATTTGCGCACAATCATGCGGGACATGTTGTCCATAATGCGACGTAACCGTTCGTCTGCATCAGGCAACTTCGCCATAGCGCGATGAAGCTCGCGCTTGCGAATGCGTTCCGCTTTATTGCTTAAGAGCACCATCATAGGGCGCACCGACAAATAGCTCAGCTTTTCTTGGATTTCACAAATCGTATCCTCGATAATCGGCCAAGCCTTCTTCGCTTCCTGTTCGCGAATGTGCTTATTCTTAGCCACTACGCTTTCCAAGGCGTCAATGTTAAATAAGTACACCCCAGGAATTTCGGCTACGTCCGGGTCGATGTCGCGCGGAACGGCAATATCAATCATGACGATAGGATTGCCTTGGCGATTTTCCGCAATGCGTTTCGCCTGTTCCTTGTCGATTATATAGTGCGGCGCACCGGTAGAGGTGATGAGGATATCCGCATCCTTCGCAGCGTCGCTGAAGTTCGTAAACGGAATGGCTTCACCGCCAAAGCGCTTTGCCAATTCTTCCGCCTTGTAGAACGTGCGATTCGACACGAAAATGCTCTTCACACCTTTAGACTGCAAGTGCGTTGCCGTAAGCTCACTCATTTCACCGGCGCCAAGGATTAATACCTTCGCATCGGCCATGGGCTTTTGCAAGCAATCCTCAGCCAGGTTAACCGCTGCATAGCTAACGGACACCGGCTTATTGGCAATGCCCGTGACGGTCCTCACTTTTTTGCCTACGCTAATGGCGCGCTGGAATATTATGTTAAACACCGGTCCGGTAAGGCCACGGCTATAGGCCGCAATGTACGCTACCTTCAACTGGCTTAAAATCTGCCCTTCGCCGATAACGAGCGAATCAAGGCCGGCTGCCACCGAGAACAAGTGGTGCAGCATCGCTTCGCCTTCGTATGCAAAAAACCAACGATCTTCAACGGCTACATCTTCTACGCCGCGCAAATGACGGAGCAAATCCAGCATAAACGCTTTCGGTTCTGCTACGTCGTCAAGAACGGCATACAATTCCGTGCGGTTGCACGTGGACAGGAGCACACATTCCGCCACCTGCTCGTGTTCGTACACATGATTGAGGGCTGCCGTTACTTCCGTTTTATCGAATGAAAATTTTTCGCGAATATCAACGGGTGCAGTTCGATGATTCAAACCTAACACTATCAATTGCATCGGATATTTTCGCCTCCACACTTTTCCAACTTCCGTTCAGTATTGCTTGTAGTTCCGCATCGCCAAACTGGGCGTGCCAAAACTGCTCTCGGTCTGCCGGCGTGGGTAACACGTCCTTCACCACCTGGCGCAACCGCTTCAACTCCGGCAACATCGCTGCTACCGGCCCATACCGCGCTGCTAAATCGGCCTTGATAAGGCGGCTAAGCCGCGGACTGACGTTACCGGTCAAAATGGCGAACACTAAATCGCCAACCGCCACCGAAGCAGGGAAGGTGAAATCACAATCCCGCCGGTCATCGGCGCGGTTAACCAGTGACCCCAACGCCCGTGCCGCCTTGGCGTACGCTGCATTGAAGTCCGGCGAGTCCGTTGCCACCACGGTGAAATCAGCCTTCACAGGCTTATGCGCATCCGCTTCCGCCTGTTCCCACGTCAGCTGCCCCGCCTTAGCCAGTTCTGCTAAGCGGTCTGTCACCGTCGGACTTATGATGGTAACCTTAGCACCGTCGCCGAGAAACAGTAGCGCGCGACGCTCTGCTACGGCACCGCCGCCAACGACTACGCAGGTTTTCGCTGTTGTACGTATTGCCATTGTAATCATCGTATCACCATCACCTTCGTAACTCACCTATGTAACGTCAAAAACGGCTTGAAAACTATCAAGCCGATTGATATGACCTATTTATACATTTTGTGTCTTTTGCGATTCTTCGGCTGTCGTGTCGTCTGCGTCAACTACCGGCTCTTCGTCCATTGCCGCTTCCGTCACAGCTACCGCTTCTGCCGTTTCTTCTGCATCATCCATATCTGCAGTGTCTACAGCAATTTTGCTTTCACCCAACACGCAGCCATCTAAGAGCTGGAGCTGAGAATTTAAAATGGATTCCATTTTCGCACGGAATACAGCCACTTCGTTGCGAATCACGGCATATTTATCGTGAGCCTCACGAAGGGAGCGCTGTGCATCTCGCAAAATGTTCTGACGTTCCTGTTCTGCTTCCTGCAAAATCAAGTCCGCTTCCTTGCGCGCTGCCTGCTTTACGTTTTCGCCCGTTTCCTGCGCCAACACCAACGTGTTATTCATGGTCGCTTCCATCTGTTCGTACTGAGCTAAGCGTTTTTCCAGCTGCTCGATTTTGTCCGTCATTTCACGGTTTTCACGATACAAAACTTCGTAGTCGTGAACCAGCTCGGTCATAAACGCGTCAACAGCGTCAGTGTCATAACCGCGAAATCCCTTTTCGAATTCCTTATTATGAATATCCATCGGTGTAATCATAGTGAGCCTCCTCTATCAGATAAATCGTTTGAGAGAAACGCCGATTCGTCCCTTGCGCGATGTGCCGGTAACGGCTTCCACGACCATACGGCCGCGGCCACGCATGGAGATTACATCGCCTTCCTTCACTTCCTGCGCCGGACCTTTGGCAGGCTGCCAGTTCACCTGGAGCAAGCCGGCATTAACGGCTGACACCAGCTTCGTGCGGGAAATGCTAAAGCCCGACGATGCTACGGCGTCTAAGCGCATAGAAGCTACCGTGGTGCGAATCTCTTTTACTTTTTCTTCTTTTGGTGCGATTTCACTTAAATCCATCGGTTCCGTCGCAACGGTAACCATGGCGATTTTGGTGAAATTACTCTGCACAAATTCCGCAATATCTCGGTCTAATATGACCTGCGCCCCACCGGGTCGCATGATAATGTCGCCGAAATGACTGCGTTCGATACCAAGACCCATTAAGGAGCCTAATACATCGCGATGCGTCAATAACCGAAAGCGAGGATCCCAGCTAACGGCTACGGCAGCAATGCCTAAATCCACGTCACCGCCGAAATCGCGGTCCACGAAGGCCACGCGAAGGCGTTCGGCGCCGTCATAGCCACCGCCGGAGATAACCTCCAGCTGCGGATAATTGGCCTTTACGGCATCGGCGATCACAAGCCCGGCCGGCGACATAAAGTCCGTCACCCGATAAGGGCGACCGGCTACGACCTGTTCCGCTAAATCCAGCATGCGACGCGCTTCTTCACCGCTACCAGACGCTTCAAAATATCGTATAAGCTTTTCTTTATCTTTCAATGTAATCGTTCCTATCCGGTAATGCCTGTTCAGTACTACCGGTACTTACTGCATTACCGTTATTTTTTACCTAACTCTAAAGACCGTTCGTAGCATGCTACGACACCGTCATGAATGGCCGAGCGAAGACCGCCCTTTTCCATCGCTGCAATGCCAACGATAGTGGTACCGCCCGGAGACGTTACCATGTCGCGCAATACAGCCGGATGACTACCGGTTTCTGCAGCCAGCTTACCGGCGCCATACAAGGTTTGCGCCGCCGCTTTAATGGCCAGCTTGCGCGTCAAACCAAGGCGTACGCCTGCATCGGCTAAGGCGTCCATAATCACGAAGGCATATCCGGGACCTGCACCGGACAGAGCACTTAAGCGATCAAGATCCGCTTCCGATACTACTTCCGCTTCACCAATGGCAGTGAATAAACCGGCTACCTTGGCGGTAATCGCTTCCGTACCCTTTGTACCGGCAGCGACAGCGGTCATACCAGCGCCAACAGCGACCGGCGTATTCGGCATTACGCGATACCATACAGCCTGCGGTGCCGATGCTTCCAAGGTTTCCAGCGTTACGCCTGCTGCCAAGGACACGACTACCGTTCCGGCAGGAATGTCTTTTAACTGCGGCAACACGGTCGGCAATACCTGTGGCTTTACGCCTAAGATAATCGTCCCAAAGGTTTCGCCGGAAGGTATTTCTGTACCCGTTTTAACCCCTAATTCATCAGCTAATGCTTTCGCATGGCTTTCGGTTTTCACCGTTACGGTTACTTGCTCTTTCGTAAGCAACCCGTGAGTCAGCGCACCGCGAAGCACAGCTCCGCCCATGGCGCCGGCACCAATAAATAAGGTTGACTCCGTCATGGTTGCCTCCCGATTATAACTGCGGTTCTTTCCAAGCTAATTTGTCGGTAATTTCCGTGTAGGATTTGTCGTTGTAGTCAACAGTTACGTTAACCGGTACGCAGATGAAAATATCCTTGCCGATTTTTTCCAATTTGCCGTCTAACGCAAAGGTTGCGCCACTAACGAAATCTACGATGCGAGCCGCTTCGTGCGGATCGGTTTTTTCAAAATTAATCACTACGGGACGCATATCACGTAACTGATTGGTGATGTTTTCGGAATCTTCAAACACGGTTGGTTCCACGATAATTACTCTCATTGCATTCGGACGTTGTGCCACTGTATTATACCCTCCTGTTTTTGCCGGACGAAATGCTGCGTTACTAGCTGCTGCCGCTGTCGGTGCTGCTGCGGCCGTTGTTGCATTGGCTTGCTGTGCTGCCGGCTTATCATATCTATTATCGACTTCATCGTCGTATAATTCTTCATCATCATACTCGTCTGCCGTGTTATTGATAAAGTACTCCTTTATACTCTTCAGGTCGAATTTCATCGTAGATCCTCCTAATTGTGTTCCCTAATAATACACTCGATTGCCGAAAATCGCCGTTCCTACTCTGACAATGTTAGCCCCTTCTTCTAAGGCCACTTCAAAATCATGGGTCATGCCCATCGATAAATACTCGATTTGTCCTACCGGAAAGTCTTTTTTCATATCTTCAAATAACTGTTTTGCTGCTTTAAAAATCGGTCGTGCGTCCTCCGGATCATCAAAGAACGGAGCGATACACATGAGCCCACGTACGCGAACATGGGGCAACTGCTTTGCATGCTCACACAACGCAGGTAATTCGCTTGGTGCAATACCGTATTTGCTCTCTTCGGCCGCTACATTGACCTGTAACAGCACGTCCTGTACCTTATCGATACGAGACGCTACCTTCTCGATTTCGTCCAGCAATTTCTCGCTGTCCACCGAATGAATCAAAGCAAACATGGGCACTGCAGCCCGCACCTTGTTGACCTGCAAGTGACCGATTAAATGCCAATCTATATCGGGTCCGTTATAAGTTAGCTGTTTTTCCTTAGCTTCCTGCACGCGATTTTCTCCGACCGTGGTAACGCCCAGTCGAGCAACGGTTTCTACCGCCGTTACGGGATGATTTTTGGTGACAGCTACCAATAATGCCGAATCCAGATCGGAAGAGCACACGTCTGAACTCCAGTCACCGA
>ERZ650307.895-NODE-895-length-16987-cov-4.626801_pt1 | contig 16987 bp, 14 predicted proteins | sample MGYA00376243_ERZ650307 | MGnify/ENA primary metagenome ERZ650307 (study PRJEB26733, sample SAMN07839242) | wastewater metagenome | biome: urban; feature: artificial channel; material: waste water | place: USA: North Carolina | collected 2016-03-31 ... | reverse complement strand
CTACACAGGCGAAGACACTCTTTCCCTACACGACGCTCTTCCGATCTAGTTCACGTCGGTGCTGGGGGAGCGTGCCTGTGTCGGTATGGTTGGCGGCGTTGTTTATGTACGTGGACCGATTGATACATATCCGGCAGATATCCGCTGTATGGATCTCGCTGCGGAAGATATCAAGTTTCTCGACGGTGGTATGGATGAGTTCCTGCAGCATATCGATCGCCCGGAGCTTCGTGCCGAGCTGTCGGACTGGACGCAGTGGAAGAAGCTGCGCCCGCTTCAGGCTGGTGAGAAGAAACCGAAAAAAGCACATGACCTGCATGCCTTCCGTATGAACGACTGGGTCAAGGGTGGTATCTTTGCTGATGTTGCTCATGATGATTTTGCCGTTCATAATACGCTGAGTACGGGCTTGTACCGTTTGCGTGTACCGAGCTGGGATAATGCAAAATTTGCGGCACCCTGTGAGTTCAACTGCCCGACGGGCATTCCAACGCAGCGTCGTTTTGATCTGATTCGTCAGGGCAAGCTCGACGAAGCTTTTCAGCTGGAACTCGAGTATACGCCGTTTCCAGGTTCAGTCTGCGGCTCAGTCTGCCCAAATCCCTGCATGGATGGGTGCACCCGTGGTTCAATCGATGAGCCGGTTCAGATTGGCGAGCTGGGGTATCGCTCGGCTTTTCTGTCGGTAGAGCCGCCTAAAATGAAGACCGGCAAGAAGATCGCTGTTGTCGGTGGCGGTGTAGCCGGGCTTTCAGCGGCCTGGCAGCTGGCCCGCAAGGGACACAGCGTCACCGTTTATGATGAGGCCGAATATATCGGTGGCAAGCTCGAGCAGGTCATCCCGCGTGGCCGGCTGGCTCATGAGCTGCTTGAGGCAGAGCTCAAGCGCATCCAGAGCGTCGGTGTCGAGTTTGTCAGTGCCTGTAAGGTAGATGCTGCAAAGTTTGCCGAGCTGCGTCAGGGCAATGATGCTGTTGTTGTCGCCACCGGTGGCACGAAATCCCGTTTCTTCCCGTGGGAGGGGGCTGAGCACCTGACGATGGGGCTGGAATATCTTAAGGCTGTCAATCGTGGCGAGAAGCCGGTTACAGGCCGTCACGTCGTTGTCATTGGTGCTGGCAACTCTGGTATGGATACTTGTCGTGGTGCCTATGAGATGGGCGCGGAGTCAGTCGTAGCTGTCGATGTCCAGAAGCCGGCAGCATTTGCTGATGAGATCGAGTATATCGAGGGTCTGGGCGGCAAGCTGGTCTGGCCGTTTTTCACGAACAAGATCACGCCAGCGGGCATCTATGCGAATGATGGCACCTTTATTCCGGCCGATCAGGTCATTGTCTCTATTGGTGAGGAGCCGGAGATGGACTTCCTGCCGGCCGATGAAGGCATTGAATTTTTCCGCAAGAGCTGGGTAGTGCCGAAAAAAGATCAGAGTATCCTGCCGGGCGTATTCACAGCGGGTGATTCTATCAAACCGGGGCGCCTGACTGATGCCATCGGCAGTGGCCGTAAAACCGCCTGGTATGTCGATCAGTATGTCATGGGCAGCGGGGATGCGGATTTCCCGCAGAAAAAGCAGATTCCTGCCGAGCGCCTGAGCAAGGCCTACTTTGACAAATGCCACCAATGCCTGTTGGGCGATGCAGTGGACGATCATACCCGCTGTGTGAGCTGCGGTACCTGCCGTGATTGCAAGATGTGCCTGGAATCCTGTCCAGAAAAAGCCATCACCCGTATCGAGAGGGCTGATGGCAGCTGGGAGTATGTTTCTGACTCGAATCGTTGTATCGGCTGCGGTATCTGCGCCGGTGTCTGTCCTTGTGGCGTCTGGAGTATCGGTGATAACCCAGAGGAAATCAAGATGTATTCCACTGGAGCCAAAGCCTGATCCAGGTAAAGGGATTACTGGCAGCAGGGAGAGCGATGTTTCACGTGAAACATCGCTCTTTTTTTATACAGGACTGAGCTGGGGGATTCTGCTGAGTTGTACCTGGTGTTGAGAACACAATATTTTGATCTCGTGCATAGCAGTGTCGAGAAACTGCTGCAGTAACGTTGAAAAAGCAGCCTGTCGAAGTAAAAACTTTGACAGGCTGCTTTGTTTGTGTAGTATTCAGGAAAAAGCGGGATATTAATTGAGGCTCAGATCGAAATCTGCTGCAGCGCAGTTTGTAAGCCGCGCCGGATCAATACTGGAATAGATGCCCGGACGAATCTCGAACATATTTAAATTATCAGCATTCTCTGCCAAGAGATCCCTCGTGTATGACTTAACATGGTTGAAGAATACGTTCATCATAGCAATCGACTCCTTTTCATTCTTGACCAGCTTTTATCTTGATTATTGCCAGACATCTGCTTTATTTGGCCCTATTATCCCATAGCGGCCTTGTTTTGAAAAATACAAACTTTTGATTGATACATAGTTTTTTGCTATATATTTATGCTATACTAAATCAGAGCAGCACGGCAAATGTATAAGGAGGAGCAGTGATGACACTTATCCAGATGAGATATTTCTATGAGGTTTGTCAGTGGCAGAATATCACGAAGGCCGCAGAGCATCTGCATGTTTCGCAGCCGACAATCAGTGTAGCGATGCAGACGTTGGAAACGGAGACCGGACTGAACCTGTTTCAGCGGGAAGGGCGCAAGATTCTTATTACGCATGATGGCAGTAAATTACTTGGCAAAGTCAAACACATTTTAGACCAAATGGATCAGCTTGATGAGGAAATCCAGGATATGGCACATAATCGCAATCATATCCGCATGGCGATGCCTTTGCAGCTCGGTACGCGTTTTTTGCCTCGGGTCCTCGGAGATTTCCGGCGGGAACATCCGGAGATCCGTCTGGATATCATCGAGACGGGCGGTATCAGCGCACTCCATATGGTCGAGGATGAGAAGCTGGACATTGCTTTGACCAACTATGAGACAGGCTTTAGCCAGAAGCTGAACTACCAGAAGCTTTTTACCTGCGAATGCTGTTTTGTCACACATCCTGATCATCCGCTTGCCAGCAGAACGGCAGTCTCAATGGCCGACTTCGTGGATGAGCCCCTCGTTATGCTCGACAGTGGTTTTTTTGTTTACCGCATGGTTCATGATATCTATGCCAAGGCCAATCGCAAGCCACAGATCATCCATTATTCTCCCTATCTTCATACGATTAAAAATCTGGTCAAGAACGGTCTGGCCTCAACATTCCTGACCAGGCAGGCCGTCCTGCCCGAGGATCATCTTGTTCAGATTTCATTGCAGAATCCGTTCTACATTAACTCAGGTATCGTTACAAAGAAAGGCCGGCAGGTCTATGATGATGAGCGTACGCTCATGGCCTATCTTAAGGATATCACCCGTAATCTTGCCTGACTGAAGAAGCTTCCCTGACTGGGAGGCTTCTTTTGCAAAAGACAAATAATAAAAAATAAATAAATAATATAGAATATTGACAAAATAAGAACAAAATGCTATATTTTAATCATAACATGTGCTCGCACACAAGATAATGCGGCGCAGATGGAAATAAAGGAGGCTGAGTGATGAAACAGGCAATGCAGGGATTATTGTGCCTGATGCTGGCAGCAACGCTGGGAACGGTATGGCTGCAGGGAATGGAACAGGCAATGCTGTTGCTGATTTTGTTTGGATTCTCAGCCCGGGCCTACCGGCTGGTCCGGCTTTATCGGCAAAACGCTGATGAGAATAGTTACGAGAAACAGATGAAGGTGGTCCATGGATTTACTGTGGCTTGTGCGTTCTTGTCTTTCTATTGGCCGGAGAGCATGTATCTTAATGCGGGGCTGCTGATTTGTCTGATTTTTCATTGTGTGGTCAACCGGTATGCGAAAGCTGCCGTGTCCTGATATTTTCCGTTAATTTATCAGAAAATATCATATATTATAACATCCACCAAGGGGTTAAGGTGCGAATAAAGAAGGGATGGGGTGCTGATGCGGCGACGATGATGGATTTGTTGGGAGAACGGGAACAGATTCATGTGGAAAACTTGTTGATTTGCTAGTTTAGATGTGGAGGTAGACAAATGAGGAACCTGAAGAAAATCCTGGCCTTACTAATGACCGGTATTATGCTGGTCCTGGCTGCTGGCTGCGGTGGTGGCAGCAGCTCAAACTCAAGCTCTGGATCGGGCGCGAAAGCACCGTCAAATGGCAAACGTGTCGGGGTAGCAATGCCGACTCAGTCTTCCCAGCGCTGGATACAGGATGGCGCAAACATGAAGCAGAAGCTTGAAGCCCTGGGCTATGAAGTAGATCTGCAGTATGCCGAGGATGACGTACAGGCACAGGTATCCCAGATTGAGAATATGATCACGAATGGCGCAAACTGCCTGGTGGTTGCCTCAATCGATTCCAGTGCGCTGGTCAATGCGCTGGCCCAGGCAAAAGCCAACAACATTCCAGTCATTGCTTATGATCGACTGCTTATGGATACTGACAGCGTTTCCTACTATGCAACGTTCGATAACAAGGGCGTTGGCACTCTGATCGGTAAATATGTCGAGAAGAAGCTCGGTCTGGCAGAAGGCAAAGGCCCGTATAACGTTGAGTTCTTTGCTGGATCTCCGGATGACAATAATGCCCACTTCCTTAATGATGGACTGTTCGAGGTTCTCAAACCATACATCGACAAAGGACAGCTTGTCGTACCATCCGGTCAGACGGACTTCAACACGATCTGCACGCTGCGCTGGTCGCAGGAGGCTGCACAGAAACGTATGGAAGACATCATTTCCGGCTACTATAGCAATGGCAAGAAACTTGATGCTGTAATCTCTCCGTTTGATGGCATCAGCTATGGTATTGCGGCCGCACTTGAGGGCGCAGGCTATCAGGTTGGTACCAACTGGCCGATTATCACGGGTCAGGATGCTGAGCTCATGGCTACCAAAAACATTATCTCTGGCAAACAGACCATGACGGTATTCAAGGATACCCGCATCCTCGCCGACAAATGCGTCATGATGGTACAGGCTGTACTTGAAGGCAAGGATCCGGAAATCAACGATACCAAATCGTATGACAACCACAAACTGATTGTTCCGTCTTATCTCTGCACGCCGGTAGCTGTCGACAAGGACAACTATCAGAAAGAGCTGGTAGACAGCAACTATTATAAGGCTGCTGATCTCGGACTCTAAAATTCAGGAATATCAGGTAAGTGTTGGGGGAGGCCTCAGCACTTACTTTATCGGAAAAACTGTGCTCAAGCACAGTAATGACAGAGGAGAATAGAATATGGCAGAAAAAATATTGGAGATGCGCCATATCACCAAGGACTTCTCAGGAGTCAAGGCACTGGATGATGTTAATCTGGTCGTTGAGCGTGGAGAAATCCATGCACTGTGCGGCGAGAATGGCGCTGGTAAGTCGACACTCATGAATGTTCTGTCGGGCGTGTATCCTTATGGCACGTATAGCGGGGATGTTGTCTATAAAGGCGAGACCTGCCAATTTCATGATATCCGCGAGAGTGAGCGCAAGGGCATTGTTATCATTCACCAGGAATTGGCATTGATTCCGTTGCTGACTATTGCCGAAAATATTTTTATTGGCAATGAGAATCTCAAACTCGGGCATGTCATCGATTGGGATACCACGCAGCGTAAGGCGGCCGAGGTACTTGACAGCATCGGTATGCATGAGAATGTGAACCGCCTGGTCGGAGATCTTGGGATGGGTCAGCAGCAGATGATTGAGATTGCCAAGGCTCTGGCCAAGGATGTTGAGCTGTTGATTCTTGATGAGCCGACCTCGGCCCTCAATGAAGAGGAGAGCAATACGCTGCTGGAACTGCTGCTGCGGCTCAAGAAGAAAGGGATTACGAGTATCATGATCTCGCATAAACTCAACGAGGTTGCGCGGGTTGCCGATAATGTCACCGTCATTCGCGATGGACGGACCATCGAGACGATTGTGCGCCAGAATGGCGAGACAATCGATGAGAACCGTATTATCAAGGGCATGGTCGGACGTGAGCTGACTAATCGTTATCCCGAGCGTCATGCGAAGATCGGCGAAACCGTATTCGAGGTCCGTGACTGGACGGTGCATGATGAGGAAGATCCAGCTCGTGAGCGCATCCATAAGGCTTCATTCCATGTTTGCAAGGGAGAAGTCGTCGGCTTTGCCGGGCTGATGGGAGCCGGTCGTACCGAGCTGGCGATGAGTTTGTTTGGTCATACCTACGGTGTGAAGAGCTCGGGGCAGATATTCAAAAATGGTAAGGAGATAAAGATCCCCGATGTCCAGAGCGCAATCGATCAGAAGATTGCCTACGTTCCCGAGGATCGTAAAACTTATGGTCTCGTGCTCATTAATGATATCAAGTGGAACATGACATTGGCCAGTCTGAGTGATCGTTTCTCGAAGCATGAAGTGTTGCAGCAGGATGATGAGGTTCATGCAGCAGAGGATTACCGGAAGAAAATAAACATCAAGACAAACTCCATTACCCAGCCGGTTGAGGCCTTGTCAGGCGGCAATCAGCAGAAGGTCGTACTGGCAAAATGGATGCTATCGGAACCGGATGTACTGATCCTCGATGAGCCGACCCGCGGCATCGATGTCGGTGCAAAATATGAGATATACACCATCATTAATCAGCTCGCTGAAAGTGGCAAGGCAATAATCGTGATCTCATCGGAGATGCCGGAATTGCTGGGGATTTGCGATCGGACCTACGTGCTCAATGAGGGTGAGATCGCGGGCGAGCTGTCGAAGGAAGAAATGGATCAGGAGGCCATCATGAAGATCATCATGGCCCATAGTGCCAGAAGGGAGACTGCATAATGAGCAACAATGGAGCGACGGCGTCAGTCAAAACGGCTGATGACAAACAAATGCAGGAACACATCAAGAATCTCAAGCAATACGGTATGATCATCGCTTTGGTGCTGATATATAGCATTTTCGCGGTCATGTCGGACTATAAGAATGTAGCCCCAATGAACGTCAACAATCTGATCATGCAGAACTCATACGTTATTGTATTGGCACTGGGCATGCTGCTCTGCTGCCTGACCGGTAATGTCGATCTGTCCGTGGGCTCGGTTGTCGCTTTTACGGGTGCAATCGCAGCCATCATGATCGTAGACTACCATCTGGCGATTCCCTTGGCGATTCTCGCGGCGCTGGCAATAGGTGTGCTGGTCGGTATATGGCAGGGATTCTTCATATCAGTGCTCGGGGTTTCACCCTTTATCGTATCGCTGGCTAATATGCTCGTATTCCGCGGACTGGCACTCGTCGTACTGAATGGACAGACGAAAGGCCCTCTGCCGCAGGAATTTACGCAGATCGGTGCTGGCTATCTGCCGCAGGTATTTACGACTATCGGCGGTACGAAGATTGAGCTGCTGGCCTTGACAGCAGGTATCGTCCTGTCGGCATTCCTGATCTTCATGGAGATCCGCTCACGCCGCAATAAGCGCAAGAATGGTTTCATCGTTCCGTCGGTGGGCGTCAGCATTTTCAAGACGCTGGTTTGTATTGGTATCGTTAATTTCTTCACGATCAAGCTGGCCATGTATATGGGCCTGCCACTGGTATTGCTTATCGTTTTGATTCTGGTTATCCTCTACAGCTTTGTGACCAGCCGCACGGTTCCTGGCCGTCAGATTTACGCGGTTGGCGGCAATCGTAAGGCCGCGGCACTTTCGGGTATTAAAGTAAACCGCGTCATGTTCTGGATTTACACGAATATGGGTCTTTTAGCGGGACTGGCCGGTGTCATCCTGGCTGCCCGTAATGCTTCGGCAACGCCAAAGGCTGGCGATATGTTCGAGATGGATGCTATCGCAGCCTGCTATATCGGCGGTACGGCTGTTGCTGGTGGTGTCGGTACAGTAACTGGTGCGGTGGTTGGTGCGCTGATCATGGGGGTACTGAACAACGGAATGTCGCTTTTAGGCTGGTCGGTTGATGTCCAGCGTGTCGTTAAGGGCCTTGTACTGCTCGCTGCAGTAGCGATTGACCTTTATTTCAAGAATAAAAAGAACAGCTGAACAGGAGGCACGAGATGGATGAGTCAGGGAAGAACCCGATAGAGGATATTGCGTTCCAGATGGTTACGGCTGTCAATGATGCGCGTGTGAACTATTTGAAGGCTGTCCATGCGGCCCGGAATCAGGATTTTGCGGTTGCCCAGCAGTATATTGAAGCCGGTGATGACCGCTATAGTGCCGGGCACGGTGCACATACCCGTCTGCTGCAGTTGGAGGCGGCAGGCAGTTTTGACCGGGTGAATCTGTTGCTGATGCATGCGGAAGATCAGCTGATCAGTGCTGAAAGTTACAAGATGCTGGCAGTCGAGAGCATCCATATTTATCGGGCGATTCAGCATCGAGGCTAGAAGGGAGCGGCATTATGACAAAAGAAGAGATTGCCACCCGTATAAGATCCGGCCGGACGGCATTGGGGCTGGAACTCGGCTCCACGAATATCAAGGCCGTATTAGTCACAGAAGACTGCCGGACCGTGGCCAGTGGCAGTTTCGGCTGGGAAAACCAGCTGATACACGGCATTTGGACCTATCCGCTGACGGAGGCCTGGACGGGTATACAGACCTGCTATCAGCAACTGGCCAATATGGTGCAGACTGAGTATGGTGTACCACTGAAGCAGATTGGCTCGATCGGCATCAGTGCAATGATGCATGGCTATCTGGCCTTCAATCATGAGGATCAGCAGCTGGCACAGTTCCGTACCTGGCGCAATAATATCACGGCCGAGGCGGCCGCGAAACTCACCGAAGCATTTCACTTCAATATCCCACAGCGCTGGAGTGTAGCGCATGTCTACCAGGCTGCGCTGAATGACGAACCGGAGGTCTGTGACATTGCTTTTCTGACGACACTGGCCGGTTATGTCCATTGGCAGCTCGCGGGTGAAAAAGTGCTTGGCATCGGAGATGCATCAGGGATGTTTCCCATAGATCCTGAAACAGGCACCTATGATGCGGGGCGTCTGACGACATTTGATAACCTGCCGGCAGCAGCAAATCAGCCATGGAAGCTGGCCGATATTTTGCCGGCAGTCCGTCAGGCTGGTGATGATGCCGGACAGCTCACAACCATTGGGGCCAGACTGCTCGATCCATCGGGCCAGCTGGCAGCTGGCAGCCGGATGGCGCCACCGGAAGGCGACGCCGGAACAGGCATGGTCAGCACGAACAGCGTGCGCCCGGGGACTGGCAATATATCGATTGGCACGTCAGCATTTTCGATGAATGTGCTCGATAAGTCATTGCGCGAGGTCCATCAGGATATCGATATCGTCACGACACCGGCCGGTGCCCCCGTGGCAATGGTCCATACCAATAACTGTACTTCGGATTTGAATGCCTGGGCCGGGCTGTTTGCTGACTTCGCAGCGGCAGCGGGATTTAAGCTGACTGGGGACCAGCTCTATGCCCTGTTGCTGGGGCAGGTCGGTGAGGCGGCTGCAGATGCCGGCGGGCTGATAAACTACAGCTGCCTGTCCGGCGAGAATGTGACCCGCGTCGAAACTGGCCGGCCGCTTTTGGTGCGGACGCCGCACAGCCACATGACACTTGGCAATTTTATTTTAGCTCAGCTGTATGGCGCATTTGCGCCGCTTCGGATTGGCATGGATATTCTCATACAGGAAGAGCATGTCACGGCGCAGCGTATGATTGCGCAGGGGGGATTATTCAGGACACCAGTCATTGGCCAACAGGTCCTGGCCAATCTGCTTGGCATCCCGGTCACAATCATGGAGATGGCGGATGCTGGGGGGCCATGGGGCATGGCAGTTCTGGCCGTTTATGCCGGATTGCCGGCAGAGGGCCGGCCGCCATTGGCGGAATTCCTCGAGCAGCATGTATTTGCTGAAGTGGCTGGGAGTACCTGCGAGCCGGCTGATGCGGGCCGCAAAGGTGCAGAGCAATTCATCAGGGCTTACCGGGCTGGACTGCCCACTGAGATTGCAGCCGGGCAGACTATTGTTGATACAGCTGAAGACTGAAATGAAACGGCAAAAAGCCGACGATGTAGAAATGAAGGAGTCGATATTGATGTTGAAAACAGCAGATTATGAATTTTGGTTTGTAGCAGGCAGTCAGTTCCTGTATGGCGAAGAGCAGCTCAATAACGTGGCTAAGGATGCTCAGGCTATTGTTGACCAGCTTAATGCCAGTGGCAGACTGCCGTATAAAGTGGTATGCAAAGGGGTCATGACGACGGCGGAAGGCATCACGCAGTTCATGAAAGACGTCAACTACCACGACGAGGTCGCGGGCGTCATCACCTGGATGCATACCTTCTCCCCCGCGAAGAACTGGATCCGCGGCACGGTGCTGCTGCAAAAGCCGCTGCTGCACCTCGCGACGCAGTACCTCGACCGCATCCCCTACGACACGATTGATTTCGACTATATGAATCTGAATCAGAGTGCCCATGGCGATCGCGAGTACGGTTATCTGAATGCCCGCCTCGGAATTAACAACAAGATTGTCTATGGCTGGTGGGGGGATGAAGCGGTTCAGCGTGAGGTTGCAGATTGGCAGGATGTGGCCGTTGCTTATAATGAGAGCTTCCACATCAAGGTCTGTCGGTTTGGTGATACAATGCGAGATGTCGCGGTGACTGAGGGCGATAAGGTAGAGGCGCAGATTCAGCTGGGCTGGACCGTAGACTACTGGCCAATCGGTGAGCTCGTCGATGTGGTGGATGCCGTCAGCGAGCAGGATATCGATGCGGAATATGCGAAGCTTGCCGATACCTACATCATGAATCCTCAGGATAATCCAGCGGAGAAGTTTGAGTCGTCGGTACGCTATCAGCTGCGTGAATACCTGGGCATCCGGCAGTTCCTTGATGACCGGGGCTATACGGCATTTTGCACGAACTTCCAGGACCTCCGTGGCCTCAAACAGCTGCCGGGCCTGGCAGCCCAGCTGCTTATGAGAGATGGCTATGGCTTCGGTGCTGAGGGAGACTGGAAACATGCGGCGCTGACTCGTCTGCTCAAAATCATGGCACATAATGACCGCACCGTATTTATGGAAGACTACACGCTCGATCTGCGCGCTGGTCATGAGGCTATCCTTGGTGCGCATATGCTCGAGGTCGATCCGTCCATTGCCAGCGATAAGCCGAAGGTCGAAGTTCACCCGCTCGATATCGGCGGTAAGGACGATCCGGCGCGTCTGGTCTTTACCGGTGCGGATGGGGATGGCATCGATGTAACAGTAGCGGATTTCCGCGAGGGCATCCGTCTTATCAGCTATCCGGTGGATTGCCGCAAGGCTGAAGCTGAGACTCCGCACTTGCCAGTTGCTAAGCAGCTCTGGACGCCGAAGGTTGGTCTTAAGACTGGTGCAACGGCATGGATCAAAGCTGGCGGCGGTCATCATACCGTGCTGTCTTTCCGTCTGACCGAACAGCAGATACATGATCTTGGGACGATGCTCGGCATGGAGCTGGTAGAGATTTGCTGAACTTTTACGGCGCGGAGTTTCAGCTGTGAATCGCTGTCTTACAGCAAGGCGTTAATCGATTTTTACCAGTCAGATCCAGGTATTTATGTTAAGCCTTAAAACTTAATAACACTTTAATTTTTGCCTAACGTATTTAAAATGTTGACTATGTAAACTAAAGGAAAGATATGGATCAAATCGTCAACAGGCTGGAATTGGAGTGACTTAACATGAAATCGAAGAAATGGCAGAGATATATGGGCGGTCTGATGGCCGGATTTATGACGTTCAGTATTCTGGGGACGTCGCTTGCCGTACCGGTTCAGGCTGCCAGTTATGATTCAGACTGGAGCCAGCAGGACAATGATCGTGAGATGGAACAGGAGCAGCGCCGTCATGATCAGCGGGTCCAGGAGATCGAAGCGGAGTATCAGCGGCAGGAACAACTGCAGCGTGAGCGGGATCGCCGGGAACAGGAACGCCGGGATCGTTATGATCGCGAACGCAGTGAACGCGAACACTATAAAACTCGTGCGGAGCGTGAACGCGAGGCCCAGGAACGTCAGAAAGCACATGATAAAAAAGTGCAGACTAACCGGACAATCGGCGCAATTGCTGCGGGAGCTATTATAGGAGCGGTCATTGCCCATAACAGTTAAAAATGGGTCTTTGAATTAAGAACAGAATAAAAATAATGAGGATCACTGATTCGAAGGAATCAGTGATCCCCATTTTATGATATTATGGCAAATTTTTAGGCTGAAAGAATAAGTAAAAGTTTAATCTTCAACATTTTCAAGGATGCGGATTTCGTTACGGATGATATATTTATCATACTCCGGGCGGATACCGTTGACCAAATAGTCAAAAGCGACCTGCATGGCCCGGCGTCCCTGCTGATGGGGATGCTGGTAAATAGCGCATTGAATGACATGATCGCGCATCATGCGGATGGTCGATGGTATCGTGTCAAAGACAATCATGATGAGATCACGCCGGTTCATGGTCCGTACGGCCCGTGCGGCACCATAGCCACCAGAAGATGCGACGAATATAGCATTCGTCTCCGGGTGCGCGGTCAGAAGCTGGCGTGTTTCTTCATAGGAAATCATGTCATCGTCATTTGTCTCTTTGACACCCATAAACTGAAAATCTGGTTGTTTTTCAAGTATTTTGAGGAAGCCATTGAGCCGTTGTCGATGGCCAAGCATGTTCAGCGAGCCGAGCAGTACACAAGCCCGGATTGACGGCGGACCAATCATCTGCAGCAGTGCACCAGCGGTTTCACCGCCCTTGAGATAGTCTGTACCTACATAGCAGTGACGGCGGGATGATTCTACATCATTATTGATCGTCACGACGAAAATGCCGTCATTGACCAGTTGATCCAGTTTCTGGATGACTTCTGGATGGTTGACGGGATTGATGATCAGGGCGTTTATTTGGTCATGAAGCTCGTCAATGATCCGGCATTGTTCATCGACGCTGAACCCGCGCATGCTGCGCCAAATGACCTTGAGGCCATAGGACGCATAGGTCTTTGCGGCTTTCTGCATTGTCAGCAGAACGTCATCAAAGAAATGAACGCCTTCAGATGCTATGAGTACCCCGACAACGGGATTCTTTTTTCGCGCAGCCAGCGCTTTACCTGCTGGATTTGGCTGATAATGCAATTTTTTGGCGGTATCGAGCACAAGCCGGCGCTTCTCCGGCTTGACACTGCCGCGATCGTTAAGGACACGGTCAACTGTTCCCCGTGAGACTCCACACAATTCGGCAATCTGTTTTATGGTTACCATGGAATAACACCTCCATCCATGGACAAATGGACAATACGGAAATAATCTTTGTATGAGTTAGTAATTCGCCATCGCAGCAGGTGTTTCCTGCTTTATCTGCTTTTGCAGCCAATATTAATTGAGCCCGATTCACTTAAATTCAAGAGGGAGTTCATTGGCGCATCAATCGGCTGAAATGGAGGAATTATATCGGCAGCAAAGGGAATTAATACAGAAGTGTGCCCGAACAAAAGCAAAGTAGAAAAAATATTGACAATAGTCAGACAAAAAGAGTATTGTATAATTTGTAGAAAGAAAATGGTTCTAGGTAAAGGTATGTGCTGGCTATTACTGTTGCGCGCTCGTTTAACAATAAATGTCTGATTTTTAGCACAAGATAGTATTATTTGTCAATTTTTTGTGCCCGAGAACAGCAACTGGTGGCAGCTAAAAGCATACCGGGGATGAGGCTTTCGGAGAATTGAGGTGACTACGGGGATAGCAGCATACCCAGAGGACCGTCTATCAAAACCAGTACCAGATGGTATGAGAGGCAAAGGAGAGGAAATCATGAAAAAGATCATTGCATTACTACTGGCAGCGATCATGCTCGTTGTGGCAGCAGGCTGCGGCGGTGGCGATCAGGCCAAGAGCAGTGGCTCCGGATCAGGCGGAAGCAGCAAGAAGATTACGATGGGCTTTTCGCAGATCGGAGCGGAATCTGAGTGGAGAACGGCCAACACGGAATCTATCAAACAGGCAGCCAAGGACGCTGGGATTGATCTTCAGTTCTCAGATGCGCAGCAGAAGCAGGAGAACCAGATCAAGGCTATCCGGTCCTTTATTGCACAGGGTGTTGATATCATCGCCTTCGTTCCTATTGTTGAAACCGGCTGGGATACGATCCTGAAGGAAGCAAAAGATGCCAAGATTCCGGTTATTGTTGTAGACCGTGACGTGAAAGTCAGTGATGATTCCCTGTATGTTGCCAAGATTGGCACGGACTCTGTGACCGAAGGCAAGAACGTATTCAAATGGGTTGATGAGTACATGACGAAACAGAATAAGACCCCACGTGATGGCGGCAGCCAGTTTAATGTCGTAGTGCTCGAGGGCACGGTTGGCTCCTCCGTTGCAATCCGTCGTCAGGAAGGCTTCAAGGATGCGCTCGCAGCCTCCGCGAATGCCGGCAAATACAATATCCTCGCTTCCCAGACTGGTGAATTCACTCGCCAGAAAGGTCAGGAAGTCATGGAGTCCTTCCTCAAATCCTATGGTCCGAAAATCGATATCCTCTTCGCACATAATGATGATATGGCCCTTGGTGCAATCCAGGCTATTGAGAAAGCTGGCCTGAAACCGGGCAAGGATATCACGATCATCTCCATCGATGGTGTTAAAGGTATGTTCCAGGCAATGATTGATGGCAAATCGAACTGCACGGTTGAGTGCAATCCGCTGCAGGGCCCATTGCTCATGGAAACCGCAAAGAAGATCCTCAATGGTGAGCAGGTCGAGAAACTCGTCTATGTTGATGAAGGTATCTTCCCGGCAGATGTTGCCCAGAAAACGCTCCCAGAACGTAAATATTGATCTGTAAATAATAATTAGAACGCAGCTTGATTTTTTAAGAAAGGCCGCGCCCGTACAGCGTATGAGTTCGGACGCGGCCCTTTTTATCGGCATTATTCGTGATTATGGCAACGAATTCCGGGTGAGGAGTGAAATTTATGGCACAAGCTTTATTGGAAATGCGGCAGATCGATAAGATTTTCCCCGGCGTCAAAGCGCTGTCGAAAGTCGACTTTACGCTCCGGGCCGGGGAAATCCATTCCCTGATGGGAGAAAATGGTGCTGGCAAGTCCACGCTGGTCAAAGTGCTGACCGGTGTATATCAGCGGGATGGCGGCACGATTTTAATGAATGGCAGGGAGATATCACCGCGGACACCGAAAGAGGCGCAGGAATGCGGCATATCGACGGTTTATCAGGAAGTCAATCTCTGCTCGAATCTCACGGTAGCTGAGAATATCTTTATAGGCCGGGAACCGAAAAAGCACGGCTTTATCGATTGGAAAATGATCAACCAGCGGTCTGAGGAGCTCCTCGCGAAGCTGGATGTACATATTGATGTAACGAAGACGCTTGATAATTACTCAGTGGCATTGCAACAGATGATTGCCATCGCGCGGGCAGTTGATGTTGATGCACGGATTTTGATCCTGGACGAGCCGACCTCATCACTTGATGAGACAGAGACGGCGCATCTTTTCAAAATCATGCGGCAGCTGCAGCAGCAGGGGCTCGGCATCATTTTTATTTCGCATTTTCTGGGACAGATTTATGAGATCTGCGACCATGTTACTGTTCTGAGAAACGGAGAGCTGGTCGGTTCTTATCCGACGGCGGGGCTGTCGCAGCTCGAGCTTATCGCCAGGATGGTCGGCAAGAACCTCAATGATGTTAAGGATATGGACAAGTTTGCTGAGAAGAGTCAGCCAGCCGAGGAGGTGTTCCTCGATGCCAAAGGGATTGGTGCAGTCGGCAAAATCAGTGAGGTGGATGTGACCATACATAAAGGTGAGGTCATTGGTCTGGCTGGGCTGCTCGGTTCGGGACGGACGGAGACGGCTGAGCTGCTTTTCGGTATCAGCCAGATCAACAAGGGAGCGATTTCTATTCACGGCAAGCCGCTCAATCTCAGGAATCCAATGGATGCCATGAAACAGAAGATTGGATTCTGTCCGGAGGATCGTAAGCTTTCGGGTATTATCGGAGACCTGACCGTGCGGGAGAACATCATTCTTGCCATGCAGGCGAAAGATGGTATCATGAGGCATATCCCTTATGCAGAGCAGGTCAGGATTGCCGATGACTGCATCAGCCTGCTGAAGATTAAGGTATCGAGCCGTGACCAGCTGGTCAAGAATCTGTCGGGCGGCAATCAGCAAAAGGTCATCATTGCCCGCTGGCTGGCAACGCAGCCGGATCTGCTGATCCTTGATGAACCGACACGTGGCATTGATGTCGGAACCAAGACCGAAATCCAGAAGATGGCCATTGCGCTGGCGAAGAAGCGGGGCATGTCGGTCATTTTCATCTCCTCGGAGATGGATGAGATGGTGCGTACCTGCACGAAGCTCGTGGTCATGCGTGACCGGCGCAAGGTGGCTGAGCTTACAGGGGGCGACATCAGTTCGGATAGTGTCATGAAGGCAATCGCAGGAGGTGCAGCCTGATGGATACATTAAAGAAGTTTACAGGGAGTTCGCTTTTTTTGCCGGTAGTGGCACTGGTAGTGCTGCTGGTATTCAATACCTTGTTCGTTGATGGGTTCCTGTCTGTCCAGCTGACTGAGGACGGTCATCTCTATGGCCGTCTGATCGATATCCTGAACCGCTCCTGCTCACTGATAATCCTGGCTCTTGGCATGACCTTCGTCATTGCGACCAGCGGTATCGATATCTCGGTTGGTGCGGTCGTAGCGATTTCGGCGGCTGTCGTCTGTACCTTGATTGGCGGGCGTGGCGATGGTGTCGCTCAGACACCAATGGTGCTCGCAATGCTGGCAGCAGTGGCGGTTGGTGTGCTCTGCGGCATGTGGAATGGATTACTGGTGGCAAAGTTCAGGATACAGGCAGTCGTTGCCACACTGATTCTAATGACAGCAGGCCGTGGCGTGGCCCAGCTTATGACAGAGGGGCAGATCGTGACGGTTTATTACAAGCCGTTCGAATATATTACCGGTT